>LNFM01001395.1_pt1 | contig 90570 bp, 76 predicted proteins | sample 596031 | NCBI WGS metagenome assembly LNFM01 (sample SAMN04254537, study PRJNA301005) | activated carbon metagenome | isolation source: dual media filters at the Ann Arbor, Michigan drinking water treatment plant | place: USA: Ann Arbor | reverse complement strand
AACCCTCCCCCAGCAAAGCTGGGGGAGGGGATGTACTACTCCTTCCCCCACCTACGGTGGGGGAAGGTTGGGATGGGGGCTCTACCCTTCAGTGACTGATCATCCACGGCCGTGCCGTGGGAAACGCCTTGCTGCCGTCAGTTCCCTTCACCGTCGCCCGCTTCGGCAGCCCCGGCGCGCAGCATGAACATCCCGCCCCATGCTTCTTGCGCTCCAGATAAGCCTCCTTCGACTGCGGCTCATGGGCACTGCGCTCATTGATCGCGAACGCCGTCTTGCGTTCCGATGCCATGCCCGACACCCGCGGCGCGGTGATCAGCGCGCGCGGGGCGGGCGAGCCGCAGTCCGGACAAGGATGGGGTTCGGCAAACTCGGCGAGCCGCCGCATCGCGGTGAAGTCGCCGCACTCCTCGCACCAGTACTCGTAGAGCGGCATGGCGGGTCTCCCTACTTGTCCGGCGAGATCGGCATGTCGATGCCGGGCGTCACCATCTTCATCGGACCGTTGGCATTCGGGCGGATGTCGAAGTCGAAGATCTGGGTGGGCAGCCACAACGTCGCGCAGGCATTCGGGATATCCACCACGCCGCTGATGTGGCCTTGCACCGGCGCGGTACCGAGGATCGAGTGGGCCTGGGCCTTGGAGTAGCCGAACTTGGTCATGTACTCGATGGCGTTCAGGCAGGCCTGGCGATAGGCCACGTGCACGTCGAGGTAATGCTGCTTGCCCCACTCGTCCACCGAGATGCCTTCGAAGATGAGGTAGTCGTTGTAGGTGGGCGTGATCGGGCTCGGGCGGAAGATCGGATTCTTGATGCCGTACTTCGCCATGCCGCCCTTGATGAGATCCACCTTGAGGTGGGTCCAGCCCGCCATCTCGATGGCGCCGCAGAAGGTGATCTCGCCGTCGCCCTGGCTGAAATGCAGGTCGCCCATCGACAGTCCCGCCCCCTTCACGTAGACGGGGAAGTAGATCTTGGAGCCGCGCGACAGGTCCTTGATGTCGCAGTTGCCGCCGTGCTCTCTCGGTGGCACGGTGCGCGCGCCTTCGGCATCGACTTTCGCCTTGGCGGCACCGGTGGCCTTGCCGGCATGGGATGTCTTGGCGAACGGCGCATTGGCGAGCGGCGGCACGCGCGTGGGATTGGTCGCGATGAAATCCACCTCGCGCTTGTTCCAGATGTCCAGCATCTTCTGGTCCGGCAGGCAGCCGATCAGACCCGGGTGAATGAGGCCGGCGAACTTGACGTTGGGCACGTGGCGCGAATGCGTGTACACGCCGCTGATATCCCAGATCGACTTCTGCGCGAGCGGAAAGTGGTCGGTCAAGAAACCGCCGCCGTTCTTCTTCGAGAAGAAACCGTTGAAGCCCCACAGGCTCTCGGGCAGGGCGCCGATGTCGAGCAGGTCGACCACCAGCAGGTCGCCAGGCTCGGCACCCTCCACGCCGATCGGGCCGGACAGGAAGTGCACGGTGGTGAGATCCACGTCGCGCACGTCGTCGGCCGAATCGTTGTTCTGGATGTAACCGCCGGTCCAGTCGTACGTCTCGAGGACGAAGTCGTCACCGGGTTTGACCCACGCTGCCATCGGAATGTCCGGATGCCAGCGGTTGTGGATCATCGGATTGTCGTAGGGCGAGGCCTTGAGATCGATTTTGACCAGGGTGTCCGGCATGTCTTCCTCTTCGCAGGTGGGGTCTTCGAAAAGAGGCGTCCGACGACAAGGGGATACCGCCGGACGCCCCGTACTGCTCTGTTGCAGCTATCCGTTCACACGGACAGGTACTGCTTGATGCGGTTGGCGTCGATCGCATCGCGCGGGGCCTCGTGCACCAGCCGCCCGCCTTCGATCACGAACAGGCGGTCGGCAACATCGAGCGCGAACGACAGCACCTGCTCCGAGACGACGATGGTGATCTTGCGCAGCTTGCGGATCTCGTTGAGCGCCTTGGCGATGTCCTTGATGATCGAGGGCTGGATGCCTTCGGTGGGCTCGTCGAGCAGCAGCACCTTCGGATTGGTCACCAGCGCGCGGCCGATGGCGAGTTGCTGCTGCTGACCGCCGGAGAGATTGCCGCCCTTGCGGCGGCGCATGTCCCAGAGCACCGGGAAGAGAGCGTAGATGTCTTCAGGGATGGTGCGGTCCTTGGCGTTCTCGAGTCCGGTTTCGAGGTTCTCTTCGACCGTCAGCGTCGGGAAGATCATCCGGCCCTGCGGCACGTAGCCGATACCCTTCGCTACGCGGCGGAAAGATTCCTCCTGCGTGAGATCGGTGCCGTCCAAGGTGACCTTGCCCTTTTTCGCCGGCAGGATGCCGATCAACGACTTGAACAGCGTGGTCTTGCCCATGCCGTTGCGGCCCATCACGGCCACGGTTTCGTTCTCGTTGGCCGAGAACGAGATGCCGTGGATGGCCTGACTCTGGCCGTAGCTCACGAAAAGGTCATCGACTTGCAGCATGGCAGCTCTCCAATCAGTGGCCGAGGTAGACGTCGATGACCCTGGGATCGGCTTGCACCTTCTCCATCGGACCTTCCGCGAGGATCTTGCCCTGGTGCATCACGGTCACCTTGTGCGCGATCTTCTTCACGAACTCCATGTCGTGCTCGATCACGATCATCGAACGGTTGCGGCAGATGCGCTCCAGCAGTTCGGCGGTCAGTTCGCGCTCGCGCACGCTCATGCCGGCGATGGGCTCATCCAGCATGAGCAGTTCCGGTTCCTGCATCAGCAGCATGCCGATCTCGAGCCATTGCTTCTGGCCGTGGGACAGCAGGCCCGCTTCGGTCTCGAGTTGGTCTGCGAGGCCGATCTCGCCGGCGACCGATTCGATGCGCTCCTTCACTTCGGGGGTGCACTTGAACTTGAGCGCACCGAACACGCCACGACCACGCGGAAACGAGACCTCGAGATTCTTGAAGACGGACAGGTTCTCGTAGATGGACGGTGTCTGGAACTTCCGTCCGATGCCGGAGCGCACGATGCGGTGCTCGGCAAGGCTGGTCATCTCCTGATTCTTGAACTTGATCGAACCCTTCGAAGCGCGCGTCTTGCCGCAGATCAGGTCGAGCAGCGTGGTCTTCCCGGCGCCGTTCGGGCCGATGATCACGCGCAGTTCACCCTTGTCCACGTACAGGTTCAGGTTGTCGATGGCCTTGAACCCGTCGAAGGACACGGTGAGGTCCTCGATGGCCAGTACGAAGTCGGTGTTGCTCATGGTCGAGGTCTCCGGTCAGGCCGCTGCGGGCCCGACGCCCTTGGCATCGGTGCGGGGGCGCGGCACGCTGGGGTTCCAGCCCACTGGCGGCGGGTGCGCCGATGCGGCCGGCAGCGGCTTCTGTTCCTCAGGGGGCTTGGAATGCGGTTCACGCTTGCGCAGCAACCGCGGCTTCACGTAGTCGTTGTAGAGACCCGCGAGCCCGTTCGGGAAGGCCATCACCACGCCGATGAAAAGTGCTGCCATCAGGAACAGCCAGAGCTGCGGGAAGCTCTCGGAGAAGAACGTCTTGCCGAAGTTGACCAGCAGCGCGCCATACACCGCTCCGACGAGCGACATGCGCCCGCCGACGGCCGCGTAGATCACCATCTCGATCGACGGGACGATGCCGACGAAGGACGCGGACATGAAGCCGACCTGCAGCACGAACAGGGCACCGCCAAGACCGCAGAGCATGGCCGCGAGGCAGAAGACGAAGACCTTGAAGTTCGCCACGTCGTAGCCGGAGAAGCGCACGCGATCCTCCTTGTCGCGCATCGCGAGCAGCAGCGTCCCGAGCTTGGTCTTCTGCACCCAGCGGCACAGGAAGATGGCGCCGATCAACAGCGCGCAGGTCGCGAAGTACAGGATGTACTTGGCGCTGTCGTTCCGGATGTCCCAACCCAGCATCGTCTTGAGATCGGTGATGCCGTTGACGCCACCTGTATAGCCTTGCTGACCGATGATCAGGACGGTGAGCACCAGCGCCACCGCCTGCGTGATGATCGCGAAGTACACGCCGCCCACGCGCCGCTTGAACATCGCGAAGCCGACGATGAACGCGAGGATCGCCGGCACCACGAGCATCGCGATCAGCGCCACCGGCAGATGGCGGAACGGCTCCCACCAGATGGGCAGCTGGGTGAGCTGGTTCCAGTCCATGAAGTCCGGAATGCCCGGTGTCGACTGGATCTTGGTGCTCTCGGGATCGGAGGCCTCGAGCTTCAGGAACATCGCCATCGCGTAACCGCCCAATCCGAAGAACACACCCTGACCCAGGCTCAGGATGCCGCCGTAGCCCCACAGCATGACCAGGCCGACCGCCACGAAGGCGTAACTCAGGTATTTGCCGACCAGGTTGAGACGAAAGATGTCGAGGGACAGCGGCAGCACCACCACGATGACCAGGGCAAGGACGGCAATGCCTGCGAGATCGGAGGAGGTGAGCCAGGTGCGCAAACGGGTCATGGATGTTGCTCCGGGTGTTGCGAAATCAGCGGCGGACCTTGGCGGCGAACAGCCCCTGCGGCCGGATCATCAGGATGGAGATGATGAGCAGCAGTGTCAGCACCTTGGCCATGGAGCCCGTCATGAAGAATTCGCTCACCGATTGCGTCTGGGCGATGCCGAAGGCCGAAGCCACGGTGCCGAGCAGGCTGGCTGCGCCGCCGAAGGTCACCACCAGAAACGCGTCTACGATGTACAGGGAACCGCTGGTGGGGCCGGTGGAGCCGATCGTGGTGAATGCCGCACCGGCGACGCCGGCGATCCCGCAGCCGATGGCGAAGGTCATGCGGTCGGTCTTGCGCGTGTTGATGCCGATCGCGTTCGCCATGGTGCGGTTGGCGACGGTTGCGCGTACGCGCAGACCCCAGCGCGAGCGGTACAGCATGAGGAACACTCCACCGGTCACCAACAGCGTGAGCCCCATCACGAACATGCCGTTGATCGGGATGTCGAGACCTTCATGCGGCATCCAGGAACCGAGGAGCCAATCGGGCACGGTGGGGCTCACTTCCTTCGCGCCGAAGGTGGAACGGAAGGCCTGCTGCATGCCGAGGCTCAGGCCCCAGGTGGCGAGCAGCGTATCGAGCGGTCGGCGGTACAGGTGTCGGATGAGCGCCCATTCGGCGAGCCAGCCGAACGCGAACGCCAGGATGAACGCGGCGATGATCGCGAAGAAGAAGTAGTAGGGCATGAAGCCCGGTGCGTAGCTCTGCGTGAGGCTGGAGCACAAGAAGATGGTGTAGGCGCCGATGGTCATGAATTCGCCGTGCGCCATGTTGATGACGCCCATCTGGCCGAAGATGATCGCGAGCCCCAGGCCCATCAGCAGCAGCACGCTGAAGAGCGAGAGGCCGGCGAAGCCCTGCATCATGACGATGTTCGTGATCTCGGCTGCGGTCATGGAGACGCCTTCGTGAACATGGAGGAGGTGAACCAGCGCTGCGCGTCGCTCCCGTGCGGCACGGCCGGACGGGAGCGACCAGCGGATTGCTTACTGATAGCCCTTCGGGAACGGGTTCGGCTCGATCAGGTCGGACGACTCGGCGATCATCTTGAATTGACCGTCGGTCTGGATCTGGCCGATGCGCGCCTTGCTCCACAGGTGATGGTTCTCGTGGATCTTCACGTAGCCTTCCGGTGCGCCCTTGAACTCGATGCCGGGCGAGGCGGCGGCGACCTTGTCGATGTCGAAGCTGCCGGCCTTCTCGACGGTGGCCTTCCACAACCACGGTCCGAGATACGCGGCCTGCGTCACGTCGCCGATCACCGCCTTGGCGCCGTACTTCGCCTTGAACGCATCCACGAACTTCTTGTTGTTCGCGTTATCGAGACTCTGGAAGTACTTCATGCACGCGTAGAAGCCGTTGCAGTTCTCGCCGCCGATGCCGAGGAGTTCGTCCTCCGTCACCGAGATGGTGAGCAGCAGCTGCTTGTCCGCGGTGATGCCGGCGGCCTTCATCTGTTTGTAGAAGGCCACGTTCGAGCCGCCCACCACGATCGCGTACACGCAATCGGGCTTGGCGACCTTGATCTTGTTGATGAGCGAGTTGAAGTTGGTGTGACCGAGCGGGTAGTACTCCTCGCCCACCACCTTGGACTTCTGGAAGTTCTCGATGTGCTTGCGCGCGATCTTGTTGGACGTGCGCGGCCAGATGTAGTCCGAACCGATGAGGAAGAAGGATTTCGCGCCCTTCTCCTTGGCGACCCAGTCAAGACCGTAGATGATCTGCTGGGTGGCTTCCTGGCCGGTGTAGATGACGTTCTTCGATTGCTCGAGGCCTTCGTAGAAGGTCGGGTAGTAGAGCATCCCGTTTTCCTTCTCGAACACCGGCAGCACCGCCTTGCGCGAAGCCGAGGTCCAGCAGCCGAACACCGCGGCCACCTTGTCGTTCACCAGCAGCTTCTTGGCCTTCTCGGCGAAGGTGGGCCAGTCGCTCTGGCCGTCTTCCTGGATCACCTTGATCTGGCGGCCGAGGACACCACCCATCGCGTTGATCTGTTCGATCGCGAGGCGTTCGGCCTGGATCGAGCCGGTCTCGCTGATGGCCATGGTGCCGGTGGCCGAGTGCAATTGGCCCACGGTGACTTCCTTGTCGGTGATCGCGAGTCCGGTGGTGTTCACCTTCGCGGTGGGGAAGTCGGCACCGAACGACAGTCCGGGCACGGCGGCTGCGAAGGGCGCCGCAGCGAGGCCCATTGCAATGCGGCGACGCGCGAGCGCGTCGGGGGAGAGAACTTCCTTTTCGGTATCGGGTGTATCGGGACGATTGCGACGGGTCATCAGGTTCTCCTTCCGGTCGAGGGGGCGAGCGAGGACGGTGGGATCGGCGCTGGTGAAATTGCTCACTGCCGGCCGGCACATCCGTTTCACGTCGGAGCGGAAGGTAAGGGGGTATGTGCGAGTGCAACAATACGCACTTTGACGTAATCGCCTCATGTGCAGGTGCAGAGGAAAAGATCCGGAAAACCGCTCCGGACACACGATGGTGCAATGCACCATACGAGTGCCCCGAACGGGATTGGTGCACCCTTTCCGCGCGCGCGTCATCGATACGTCAAATGACGTAGCCGTTCGCCTCTCGTGATCGTTGTGGCCCGCACGGGCGCACGCGAGAATGACGCGCGCGATTCACGTTTGATCGCGTGCCGCTTCGGCGGTGCACTGGTGCGCTTGTTGCGATGACCGGTTGTGCAGCTGCTGCCCACGACTCGGCGCGGCCTTCAATCCTTCCTGCCGAGCAGAATTCCCATGGAACAACCGAACAGCGATCCCAGGCCGTGAACGCCCCGGCGACTCAACGGATCGTCAAGATCCGGCGCGACTACAACCGATGGGTGGCGAACGAGACGCTCGAGGACTACGCGCTGCGCTTCACGCCGCGGTCCTTCCGCAAGTGGTCGGAGTTCCGCGTCGCGAACACGGCGATCGGTGCCGTGTCCTTCCTCGCGCTCGAGGCGATCGGCGGCACCATCGCCATCGCCTACGGGTTCACCAATGCGTTCTGGGCCATCCTGGTGGTGGGGACGATCATCTTCCTGTCGGGCCTGCCGATCAGCTACTACGCGTCGAAGTACGGCCTCGACATGGATCTCCTCACCCGCGGCGCCGGCTTCGGCTACATCGGGTCGACGATCACGTCGCTGATCTACGCGTCGTTCACCTTCATCTTCTTCGCGCTCGAAGCGGCCATCATGGCGCTGGCACTCGAGCTGTACTTCAAGCTCCCGCTCACCGTCGGATACCTGGTGAGCTCACTCGTGATCATCCCGCTGGTCACGCACGGCATCACGCTCATCAGCCGCCTGCAGTTGTGGACCCAGCCGCTCTGGATCGTGCTGCTGGTCCTGCCGTATGCGATGGTGCTGTGGCGCGAACCCTCCGCGTTCTCGAACTTCACGACGTTCGCGGGCCATGCCGAGGGCGGTTCCGGGTTCGACCTGCTCCTGTTCGGCTCCGCTGCGACCATCGCGTTCTCGCTGATCGCGCAGATCGGCGAACAGGTGGACTTCCTGCGATTTCTCCCGGAGAAGAATCGCGCGAACCGCGTGCGCTGGTGGAGTGCGCTCATCAGCGCCGGTCCCGGGTGGATCATCCTGGGTGCGGCGAAGCTGCTGGGCGGTGCCTTCCTGGCTTTCCTCGCCGTGCAGCACGAGGTGAGTGTGGACAAGGCGTCGGAGCCGACCCAGATGTACCTCATCGGTTTCCAGTACGTGTTCTCGCGTCCGGAATGGGCGCTCGCGGCGACCACGCTGTTCGTCATCGTCTCGCAGGTGAAGATCAACGTCACCAACGCCTACGCGGGTTCGCTCGCCTGGTCGAATTTCTTCGCACGCCTCACCCACAGCCATCCTGGCCGCGTGGTCTGGCTGGTGTTCAACGTGCTGATCGCCGTGGTGCTGATGGAGCTCGGCGTGTTCAAGGCGCTCGAGCACGTGCTCGGGCTGTACTCGAACGTCGCCATTGCGTGGGTCGGTGCGCTGGTGGCGGACCTGGTGGTGAACAAACCGCTGGGCTTCTCGCCCAAGCATATCGAGTTCAAGCGGGCCCACCTGTACGACGTGAATCCGGTGGGCGTGGGTGCGATGTTGATCGCCTCGGTGCTGTCGATCGCGGCGTTCCTCGGCGCCTTCGGTGCAACCGCCCAGGCGTTCTCGTCGTTCATCGCGCTCGTGACGGCGTTCGTGACGGCGCCGGCGATCGCGATTCTCACCAAGGGCCGCTACTACATCGCCCGCCAGCCGACCCGCTTCGTCGGCGGCGGCACCATGGCCACCTGCGTGATCTGCGACAACACGTTCGAACATCCCGACATGGCGCATTGCCCGGCGTACGGCGGCACGATCTGTTCGCTGTGCTGCTCGCTCGATGCGCGCTGCCACGATCTGTGCAAGGAGGACGCGCGGCTGTCCGATCAGGTGATGCGGGCCCTGGGCCGCATCCTGCCGGAGCCGGTGACCGAGCAGCTGAAGTCGCGGCTGGCGCATTACCTCACATTGCTGACCGGGTTCACCGCAGCTCTGGCCGCGATCCTGGCGCTCGTCTACTACCAGGAGAGCATCGCGCTCGCGAGCGCGGGAGCACCGGCGTTGCCGGAATTGCGGATCGTATTCCTCAAGGTGTTCGCGGTGCTCGTGCTGATCGCGGCCGTCGCCGCGTGGTGGGTGGTGCTGGCGAGCGAGAGCCGCGAGGTAGCGCAGGAGGAGTCGAATCGCCAGACCAATCTGCTGATGCGCGAGATCGAGGCGCACCGGCGCACCGATGCGAAGCTGCAGCAGGCGAAGGAAGCGGCGGAGGCCGCCAATCTCGCGAAGAGCCGCTACGTCACCGGCATGAGTCACGAATTGCGCACACCGCTCAACAGCATCCTCGGTTATGCGCAGATCCTGCAGAAGGACACTCTGGTCCCGCCCAATCGGCGCGACGCCATCGACGTGATCCGGCGCAGTGGCGAGCATCTGCTTGGTCTCATCGACGGCCTGCTCGACATCGCCAAGATCGAGGCGGGCAGGTTGCGGCTGGAACGCGGTGAAGTGCACCTGCCGGAGCTGCTCGACCAGGTCGTCAAGATGTTCAAGGTCCAGGCCGAGGCCAAGGGACTTGCGTTCCGGTTCGACGGTGTCGATGCGTTGCCGATGGTCGTGCACGCCGACGAGCGCCGCCTGCGGCAGATCCTCATCAATCTGCTCGCCAACGCCGTCAAGTTCACCGATGCGGGCAGCGTCACGCTCAAGGTGAGCTATCAGCGCGAGATCGCGCGGTTCCAGGTGAGCGATACCGGCATCGGCATCTCGCAGCAGGATCTCGAACGCATCTTCCTGCCCTTCGAGCGCAGCGGCTCCGCGAAGCAGCGCGGCGACGTCGGTACCGGTCTCGGACTCGCGATCACGCGCCTGCTGACTGAACTGATGGGCGGCGAGATCACCGTGAAGAGCGAGCACGGCGCCGGCAGCACGTTCGAGGTGAGGCTGCATCTGTCGCGTGTCGACACGCCGCGCACGACTCCGATCCTGGAGGCGGACATCACCGGCTATCGCGGCGCGGTCCGCCGCATTCTCGTGGTGGACGACCAGGCCACGCAGCGCGAACTGCTCGGTAACCTGCTGCTGCCGCTCGGTTTCGAAGTGCGGCTGGCGGCGTCGGGCCCGGAGTGCCTGCGGGAGGCGGCGCGGTTCCACCCCGATGCGATCCTGCTCGACATCGCGATGCCCGACCAGGACGGCTGGTCCGTGTGCCGGCAATTGCGGGCGGCGGGCCTTTCCAAGCTGCCGATCATCATGGTGTCGGCGAACGCCTACGAGAACGACGCGGAGAAGCAGGCGGCCGCGGGTTGCAGCGACTTCATCGTGAAGCCGGTGCTCGTGACCGAACTCATGGCAAAGCTCGAGTGGCACCTCGGACTGCAATGGATCTATCGCGGCGAGACCGAAGTGCCGGTGCCGGTCAGGACCGGGCCGCTCGCGTTGCCGCCGGCCGAGCACCTCGCCCAACTGATCGAGCTCGGTGCCATCGGTTACGTGAAGGGCATCCACGCGAAGCTGGACGAAATCGAACACCTGGACGCACGCTTCGCGCCGTTCGCGCTGGAACTGCGCGAACTGATCCGGCGCTTTCGCATCGACGAGTTCTCGCGGCGCTTGAGGAGGTATGCCGATGGGCACGCCCACGCCACGTGAGGGTGACGTCGTCCTGATCGTGGACGACGTGCCCGACAACCTCGCAGTGCTCGCCGACGTGCTTGGCGCTGCCGGCCATGTGGTGCTGGTCGCGACCGACGGCGAGCGCGCGATCGAGACGGCGCAGCGGACCTTGCCGGACGTCATCCTGCTCGACGCGGTGATGCCGGGGCTCGACGGCTTCGAGACCTGCCGCCGGCTCAAGGCCGGCGAGGAAACGCGCGAGATTCCCGTGGTGTTCATGACCGGGCTCACCGAAACCGAGCATGTGCTCGCAGGCTTCGCGGCCGGAGGCATCGACTACGTGACCAAGCCGATCCAGCCGGCCGAAGTGCTGGCGCGCATCGGGGCGCACGTGCAGAGCGCGCGCCGGGTCAGCCGGGCACGCGATGCGATCGAGGCATCGGGCAGCGCGATCGTCGTGGTCGATGACAGCGGCAAGCCGATCCTGCGGACCCGCCAGGCGATGCGCTGGCTCGCGGACTTCTTCGAGACCGGTACGGACGATCCCGTCCTGCCGCCGGAGGTCTGGGGCTGGATGCAGGAAGCCATGGGAGGTAGTGCGCCTGCGGTGTACGCCCGGGATCGCGGCGAACGCCGGCTCCAGCTGACTTACGGTGGCCCGGTGACGGGCGGCGGTTTTCTGCTCAAGCTCGAAGAGGAGCGCCGTGCCGCAATCCCGGTCCCGCTCGCCGACACCTACAACCTGACACCCCGCGAACTGGAAGTGTTGCTCTGGGTGGCGAAGGGCAAGACCAATCGGGATATCGGCGATATTCTGGGCATGAGCCCCCGTACGGTGAACAAGCACCTCGAGCACATCTACGAGAAGCTCGGTGTGGAAACGCGGACGGCCGCGGCAGCCCTGGCCATGCGAGGTGTCCGATCCGAGCCGGCACACGCCGGAAGCGACGTTTCAGAGCGCTGAGCTGACCACGGGACGGACCGACGTTGCTCGGACGTTTCGCGGGTTGTTGTCAGTCCCGGCGCAAATTTTCCTTCACTCGAAGGGCAGCGATCCGTTAACCATTCTGGGTTCCGGCCGCGATGGATTTGCTGCAGTTAGGTGACGAACCTCACCTGTCCACGGAGCTAGTCTTGACAAGCGATTGATTCGGTTATAGAAAGATCCTCCCTCCGGACGTCCCACCCGGAAACCAAGAACCATGGCCAAAATATGCGTGTTCAATCAGAAGGGTGGCGTCGGCAAGACGACGACGTCACTCAATCTGTCGGCCGCATTGGCGCGCCGGGGGAAGCGACCGCTGACGATCGACCTCGATCCCCAGGCGCACCTTTCCTATATCTGCGGCACGACAGTCGCGAATGCCGAAGAGAGCATCCTGTCCTTCTATGAGAAGTTCAAGCCGCTCACCGGCCTGATCCGCACCAGCAACGGCGGCTGGGAGGTGATCCCGGCGCACGTGGAACTCTCGAAGGTGGATTCGCAGTTCGGCAAGGGGCCGAACGTGCTGAACCGGCTCAACTCCGGCATCGTCAAGGAGAACCTCAACACCGGCCGGCCGATCGTGATCGACTGCTGCCCGCTGCTGGGAGTGCTCTCCCTCAACGCGATCTTCGCGTGCGACCGCGTCCTGATCCCGGTCTCGGCCGACTATTTGGCGGTCAAGGGCGTGATGCAGGTGGAAAAGACCCTGAAGGCCCTGGAGCATGTGCTGAAGAAGCGGTTGCCGCGTCGCTACGTCATGACGCGCTTCGATTCCCGCCGCAACATGTCCTGGCAGATCTATCAGTCGATCCAGGAGCGGTTCGGCGACGAGCTGTGCAAGACCCGTATCTCCGAAAGCGTGAGCGTCGCGGAAAGCCCCGCCTCCAACAAGGACGTCTTCACCCATGCCCCGGGCAGCCGCGGCGCCCAGGACTATGACGCCTTGATGGACGAACTGGTGCAGACCGGGTTCGTAGACTGATTCTTGGTGCGGCTGCAGCTTCGGTGGGCCTTGCGGTCGCCAAGCTTCATGGGAGCGGGCCTGTGCACCCCAGCGTCGCTTGCCGCTGGGCCAGTCGCGCTGGCGTGCGTCAGCCCTCCTTGTCCTGCTTCGAGATGAGCGCCAGGATGCCGCCCAGGTCCAGCCCCTCGTCGCGCGAGGTGCCGCCGATGACCTCGTGGCACTCCGTTACTTCCGACTTCGGGTACATCTGGAACAGCTTGCGTTCGGCATCCGCCTGATCGCGCCCCTGGATGTTCAGGTTATCGACCGTCAGGCCGTCGCGCGTGCGGATCTTGAACTGGTATTTGATCATCCCCGGTGCTCCGTGACGGGTGGCCGCAGGATACTCCGAATGCCCCTCCGGGGCCGCGAAGCGAGGGGTGATCCGGCCGGATCTGCACCTCGGAACCTTACTTCGACTCAGTGGAGCGTTTCCTGAAGGGTCAGGAATCCTTGACACTGCAGTCGCTGGCGGGAAAAAGGCTGGAATCGTCGTCGGCGGTAAGCGAGAATCGTCGCCACAGACGACCGGCCGAACCGGCGCTGGCGGCAGTGCGGGATCGCTTCGAGCCCATGAATGGCCTGGAAGCGGTCCGGCGATGCCGTTGGGGCAAGACCCCGCCGTCATATTTGCACCCGAAGGCAAATGTTGCGCAAGGAGACCCAAGACATAGCGCCTCCCCCCAGCGGATCGCTGGCGGCACAGGCGAGCTTGAAGGACCGGATCCGCCAGCGACGGCCGGGCCACCTGCCCCTGTCCGCCTATGTCTCCGGCTGGGTGCAGGCGCTGATCACGCTCGCGGTGTTCCTCGGAAGTCTGTGGCTGCTGTGGGGCGAGACGCGCCCGGTGCTGGTGCTGCTCGAGTCCGCGGTGTTCGGCTGGTCCTGGTTTGCGCTGCTGATGGTGGGGCACGATGCCATGCACCGGGCCTTCGCGCCGTGGCAGTGGGTGAACGAGGTCGTGGCCTTCATGACTCTGGACTGCGTGCTCTTCAGCCGTGCGTCGTGGTTGCAGGGGCACCACGTGATCCACCACGCCCAGCCGCACTCGGACAGGGACGAGATGTACCTGCGTGGCGACTCGCTGGCCGAGGACATGTGGAATCTGCTCCGCATGGTCCTGGGCTACCTGCGCTCCGACGTGGCGCGACTGATCGAGCGGCCGACCTGGCATGAATGGCTGGGCATGGCGGTCCGGATCGGGCTCTTCTGGAGCCTGCTGCCTGTCGCATTGCTGCCGGCCATCGTCTTCCTGCTGTTCTTCGGCAACTATCTGGGATTGCTGTCGCATTCGTTGCCGGTCGCGAGACGCAGCGCCGATCAGGTCATTCGCCAGCTGCGCAGCACCTGGGATCTGTTCCCGGAATCGTTCCTCGCCTCGCTTCTGGCCGGTGGACTCAACGCGCATGCAACCCATCACGTGTTTCCTTCGCTCCCGCGGGGCGCGCAGAGATGGGGTGCCCGGGTACTTCGAGAGGAAGCAGGCCATGAGTACCGTTCAGTCCAGTCGCTCGCCGGCATCTGGACCTTGTTCCGCCTGCGTCATTTCAGCACGGCCGAGATCGCGCCCATCGAGGCCATCGGCGCCGGCAGGATCCAGCTCGGGGTAGCGGCCGCGTACTACGCCATGGAGGACGATGCGCGCACAGCGGTGGAACAGCGCGTCGGCGAGCGCCGGCTCAACCCAACGAACTGGATGTTCCCCGAACGCCGCCTGGGAGACCGTCGGGCGGGCAGCGTTCGCGTCGCCGCCTGAACGCCAGTTCGGGAGCTGGTTTCCCGAGTGCTCCGGGCTCAGGACTCCAGCTTGAGGGTGTCGCGGTAGTGCGGGATCTTGTGCACGTAGTGATCGGCATTGGCCATGACGCGGGCCAGTTCTTCGTCAGTGAGCTCGCGAATCACCTTGCCTGGCACTCCCATGACCAGTGACCGGTCCGGTATCTCCTTGCCCTCGGTGATGAGGGAGTGGGCACCGATCAGGCAGTTGCGACCGATGCGGGCGTGATTCAGCACGGTTGCCTTGATGCCGATCAGCGTGCAGTCGCCGATGGTGCAGCCGTGCAGCAGGACCATGTGACCGATGGTCACGTCGCGGCCTACCGTCAGACGGACTTTCTCGTCGGTGTGCAGCACCGAGCCGTCCTGCACGTTCGAGCGCTCGCCGATGGTGATGAGGTCGTTGTCGCCGCGGATGACCGCGTTGAACCAGACGCTGGAATGGGCCTCGAGGCGGACCGAGCCGAGCACGGTGGCATTGGGGGCGACCCAGGCGCTGTCGTGCATGTCGACGCGGCGCTCGCCGATGCTGAATCTCATGGATGGGGACCGGTGGTGAGGGGGACGAGGCCCGGATTATAGGGGGCCCCCCTCGTTGTCCGGCATCGCCCGGGGCGGGATAATGGCGGCCTTCGCTCAATTCCATCATTCCAACCGGGGGAGTTCCATGACCGATATCGCAGCCATGCTCGGCGCCGAGGCCGACAGCCTACTGAAGCACGTCGCCAAGATTCCAAAGTCGAGCCTGCACCTGCCGGGTCCGGATTTCGTCGATCGCATCTTCGCGCCGAGCGACCGCTCGCCGTCCGTGCTGCGCAGCCTGCAGCAACTCTTCGACCACGGTCGCCTCGGGGGCACCGGGTACCTGTCGATCCTCCCGGTGGACCAGGGTATCGAGCACAGCGGCGGCGCGTCCTTCGCCAAGAATCCGGCCTACTTCGACCCCGAGAACATCGTGAAGCTCGCCATCGAAGGCGGCTGCAACGCCGTGGCTTCTACCCTCGGGGTTCTCGGCGCCTGTTCGCGCAAGTACGCGCACAAGATCCCCTTCCTGCTCAAGTTCAACCACAACGAATTCCTGACCTACCCGAACAAGTTCGACCAGATCTTCTTCGCGAGCATCAAGCAGGCGCGCGACATGGGGGCGGTGGCGGTGGGCGCGACGATCTACTTCGGCTCCGACCAGTCGGCGCGTCAGATCGTGGAAGTGAGCGAAGCTTTTGCCGCCGCACACGACATGGGCATGGCCACCGTCCTGTGGTGCTACCTGCGCAATCCGGCGTTCAAGTCGGACAAGGACTACCATGTGTCCGCTGACCTCACGGGCCAGGCGAACCACCTCGGCGTCACGATCCAGGCGGACATCATCAAGCAGAAGCTGCCCGAGAACAACGGCGGCTACCTCTCGCTCAACACCAAGGAAAATCCCTATGGCAAGAGCGACAAGCGCATGTATGCCGACCTCGTGACGGATCATCCGATCGACCTCACCCGCTACCAGGTGGCGAACTGCTACATGGGGCGCGCGGGCCTCATCAATTCCGGCGGCGCGTCGGGCGAGAACGATCTGCACGACGCGGTGAAGACCGCGGTCATCAACAAGCGGGCCGGCGGCATGGGGCTCATCTCGGGGCGCAAGGCATTCCAGCGCCCGATGCCGGAAGGCGTCAAGATCCTGAACGCGATCCAGGACGTGTACCTGTCGAAGGACGTGACCGTTGCCTGAGGTGACGTTCCCCCCGATAGGCCTTTCGGCCTCTCCGCCCGAGTGGGCCAGCCCGCTTGGGGCGGCCCGGCCAGGCTTGAGCTCGTCGTGCGACACATGCCGCGCGCTCACGTAGTTCGCGTCGTGTCGATCGGTGCCGCGACGCTCCTCGCGGCATCTGCCCTGCGTGCCGAAGACGATGCGCAAGCGATGGCGCGACTCAAGCGCGAGATCGCCGCGACCGTGGGCGATGCGATCTGCGGCAACGCGTCGTTCTGTCGTCTGCTGCCCATGGGCAGCGATGCCTGCGGCAATCCGACCGCGTGGATCGCGTTCAACAACGCGCCGGATCTGAAGCCCGTCATCGAGACGAAGGCCGCCGAGTACACCTTCATCGAAGAGGAGCAGCATCGCGGCAAAGCGAAGCCAGCGGATTGCAAGCCCGGCGTGATTCCCAAACTCGCGTGCGTGAACCACCGCTGTACGCTGGGTGACACCAGCTACTGACCGGGCCCGGCGCCACTTCCATGTCCGAATCCAGCAGACCGCGCGTGCGCAAGCTGGTACCGAGCCTCGGTGTCTCGGACCTGCATCGATCCATCGCCTTCTACCGGGAGTTCTTCGGCTTCACGCTGATCGATTCCTGGGAGAACGCTGCCGGCGAGGCGGTGTGGTGCTGGCTGCGCGCCGGTGCCGCCGAGTTGATGCTGCAGCAACTCACCCCCGAGCAGCAGATCACCCTGGAACCTGCGGTGGGGCAGAGCTGGGTCATGTACCTGCGCCCCAACGATATCGACGAGACCCGCCGGCAACTCCTGCGGGCGGGCGTGGAAGTATCGGAGATTGAACTCACCGCTTACGGCGCCCGCGAGTGCTTCCTGACAGACCCGGACGGGTACGAACTGTGGCTGTCGGTGCCGGAGCAGGGCCGAAGTGGCGATGACGACGACGAGGGTGACGACGAGGACGAATCGGCCGCTCCGGACGATAGTGACGGGGATTCGCTCTCGGGCCGCAACCGGGGGCCGCTGCACTGACGGGTGCTGCCTGGAACAAGGCTGGGTGCGCCACGGTCGTAGCCCCTTCCAAACCACCCTCAGGCTGCCGATCCCGCTGATTCGTAAGGCGGCAACCCGGACGGCGGCTTTAACGGGTTTCCCCGACAAGTCAATGGCATGGAGCTTGCGCCCAAGTGCTTCGCAGCGGCGTCCGGGACATCCCGGTGCGCCAGGAGCAGGCCCCGCCGACCAGGCGCAGGTGTCTGCAAGTTAAAGAATCGGCATCCGGGAGCCGCTAAGGTGATTGAGGCCGGGAAGGTGGTTGGCTGGCAGTCGGGACGCTCCTTGCGGAGCCGCCGAGGCTGATGGCTGCCGCCAAAACACGACTCGCGAGGACGCGCTGCGTCACGTACTCGCCCAGACTCACAGGTGAGACCCTACCCTGCAGCGCTGACTCGCCGCAGCGTCGATGCGATAGCGAGCGATGAAGAACGTACAAAATCCAGGAGTCGTCGTCGCCGCGCCCAGGCCCTGGGAGAGCCTGAGAGGGGCGTTGCGCGTGCTGCCGGTCAGCAACCGGCTGCTGCGCCTGATCTGGCCGTTCCTCGCCATCGTCCTGGTCGTGGTGGTGGTGGCGATCCAGGTCACCGACATCCTGTCGGCCGCGCGCGCCTTCGTCGAGGGCGAAAGCCGCTGGTCCAAGGCCCAGAAGGAGTCGGTCTTCAACCTGCTGCGCTACTCGGAGACCTACTCCGAGACGTACTACCAGAACTACCTCAAGAACATCGAGACGCCGATCAAGCTCGGCATGGCGCGGGTCGAACTCGACAAGCCTGATCCGGACTACGACAAGGCGCACCAGTACTTCCTCGAAGGCGGCGACCACCCGGACGACATTGCCGGGGTGATCCGTTTGTACACCCGGTTCAAGCCCATCTGGTACATCAAGAAGATCATCCGCGTGTGGGAGGAGGGCGACCGGCACATCGCCGAGCTCAACGCCGCCGCCGACGAGCTGCACCAGAAGATCAAGTCGGGAGCGCGTTCGCCCGCGGCATTGCGACCGACGATGGACCGGATCCGGGCCGTCAACGACAAGCTGACGCCGCTCGAGGTGGAGTTCTCCGACACGCTGGGCGAGGCGAACCGCATCACCAAGGTTCTGCTGCTGGTCCTGACCCTCACTCTGCCGGCGATCCTCGTGCCGATCGGCGTCGTGTTCTCGCAACGCACCTTGCGCCACAACGAGGAGTTCGAGCGTGCCCTCAAGGTGAGCGAGGAGCGCTTCCAGCTAGCCGTGAGCGGCAGCAACGACGGTGTGTGGGACTGGAACATCGTCAACGACGTCTGGTACTACTCGCCGCGCTTCAAGCAGCTGCTGGGCTACGGCGAAGGCGAGATGAAGGATTCGCTGTCGGCGCTCATCTCGCATCTGCATCCGGAAGAGCAGGTGATGTTCTCCCGGGCGCTCGAGCTGCACATGCACGAGGACACGCCGTTCGACGTCGAGATCCGCCTGTTGGCCCGCTCGGGCGAGTATCGCTGGTTCCGCCTGCGCGGCCAGTCGGTGCGCAACACCGAAGGCGAAGCGGTGCGGATGGCGGGAGCGCTGACCGACGTGACCGAGCGCAAGCTTGCCGCGGCCGAACTGTTCGCCGAGAAGGAGCGGGCACTGGTGACTCTCGCCTCCATCGCCGATGGGGTGATCACGACCGACACCGACGGCTGGGTCGAGTATCTGAACCCGGTGGCCGAGGAACTCACCGGCTGGAAATCCGCCGACGCCCGCGGGCTCCCGATCCAGGCGCTGTTCCGGCTGGTGGAAGAGACCCAGCGCCAGGCCACGCCGAGCCCCATCGAACTCGTTCTCACCGAGGAACGCACGGTGGAGGCCAATGCCAACATGCTGCTGGTGCGCAACGACGGCGAGGAGATCCCGGTCGGGCATTCCGCGGCCCCGATCCGCGACCGTTCCGGGGCGCTGGTCGGTGTGGTGCTGGTGCTCCACGACGTGAGCCGCGAGCGTCAGTACGCGGCGAAACTCTCCTACCAGGCCAGCCACGATTCTCTGACCGGCCTCATCAACCGCTCGGAGTTCGAGCGGCGGCTGGCGGCGGCACTGCAGACTGCAAGCCAGCATGGACGTCATCACGCCGTCATGTATCTCGACCTCGACCAGTTCAAGGTGGTCAACGACACCTGTGGTCACGCGGCCGGCGACCAGCTCATGCGCCAGGTGAGTACGCTGCTGCACCATTGCCTGCGGGAGGGCGACACCCTGGCCCGCCTGGGGGGCGACGAGTTCGGGGTCCTGCTGGAGAACTGTCCGCCCGACGCCGCCCTGCGGATCGCCGACAAGTTGCGCCAGACCGTGACCGAGTTCCACTTCGCGTGGGCGCACTTGAGCTTCAACATCGGCGTCAGTATCGGCCTCGTCAACGTGGAGGACGGCCTCTTCACCCTGGCGGAGGTCATGCGCACGGCCGACACGGCCTGCTACATGGCCAAGGAAAAGGGCCGCAACCGGGTGCAGGTCTATCGGCCCGATGACAGCGAACTGTCGCTGCGGCAGGGCGAGATGGAATGGGTCGGCCGGCTGCAGAAGGCCCTGGACGAGAACCGCTTCGTGCTCCATGCCCAGGACATCATGCACGTCAACCCGCAGAAGGATGCGGGCCGCCATTGCGAACTGCTGGTGCGGATGCTGGACGAACGCGGCCAGATGGTCCCGCCCATGGCTTTCATCCCGGCGGCCGAACGCTACAACCTGATGCCGTCGATCGACCGCTGGGTCATCCGCACGGCCCTGGCGACCCTGGCCCGGCTGCGGACCGACGGCGGCGAACGGGTGGACCTCTGCGCCATCAACCTTTCCGGCGGCTCCATCGGCGACGAGCGGCTGCTCGAGTTCGTGCGCGAGCAATTGCGCCACTTCGATGTGCCCCGTGACACGATCTGCTTCGAAATCACCGAAACGGCGGCGATCGCGAACCTGGACAAGGCGATCCACTTCATCCAGGAAATGCGCGACATGGGCTGCAGGTTCTCGCTCGACGACTTCGGTGCCGGCATGTCGTCCTTCGCGTACCTGAAGCACTTGCCCGTGGACTTCCTGAAGATCGACGGCGGCTTCGTGAAGGACATGGCCGACGACCCGATCGACCGGGCCATGGTGGAGGCGATCAACAATGTGGGCCACGTGATGGGCAAGCAGACCATCGCCGAGTTCGTGGACGACGAGCGGGTCGTCGCCATCCTGCGCGAGATCGGAGTCGACTTCATGCAAGGGCACGGTGTCGCGATGCCGCGCCCCTTCGCCTCGCGGCTGCAGCTGGCGGTCAAGGTCGCCTGAACCTCCGGGAGTGTCAGATTTATCCGGGCTCCTCCCAGTGATCCTGTAGGGAAACCTGGAGAATCTTGTCGGCGCCGTTGCTTTCGAAAAACGGCACCAATACACTTTCCTCGCCGTACAAGCTGTGCGCGACTGGTTGGTCTGCCGGACCAAGCTCGATCCGGGCGCGCGTCAACAAGGGGAAGCTCCAGTAAGTCTGGTTGGTACCTGAAGCGCTTCGCTCGAGAAAGCGCTCGTTGTAGCTGTGCGCCCGGCGCCGGAGAGTTGCCGGAGTTCCGAAGGTTTTGAAACTTCGATTTCGATTCCAGGAGACCCTGATGGGCATCATGTATGAGTTCTCCCCGCACCCGGTCTGGGTCGGGCCGTTCCAGGAATACATCAAGCCGTACTGGGACGAGATCCTCGAAGGCGAGTTCGTCGAGGGCATCACCCAAACCAAGCTGTCGTTGAGCGAGATGCAGGGCTGGATGTTGCAGCTCTATCCGTTCATCCACACCTTCCCGAAGTTTCTCGCGGAAGCGCTCGTCAAGGTGGAAGACGAGTACGCGCGTTCCTATCTGATCGACAACATCCGTGTCGAGAAGGCCCATGCCGAACAGTGGCTGTGGATGGGTCAGGGCTTCGGGCTGCGCAAGGAGCAGATGCTGGAGCTCGCCGAGGGACGCCGCCCCGTGCTGCGTGACGTCCAGTCCCTGACTGACTGGATCTGGTACATCAACACCAAGGGCAGCCTGGCCGAGGCGGTCGCCGCCACCAGCTTCGCGATCGAAGGCGTGACCGGCGACATCTGCCGCAAGATCCTGCCCGGTTTCGAAGGGTATCGCGGCATGCCCGGCGTCGACATGAGCCCGAAGACCTACAAGTGGATGCGGCAGCATGCGGTGTACGACGACGAGCATCCGAAGATCGCGATGGAAGTGGTGAAGCGCTACGCCACGACCGAGCGGATGCAGGAGCGTGTCATGCTGGCCGCCAAACGCAGCCTGCAGCTCATCAACCTCGCGTTCAACACCTCGTACCGTGCTTACTCCACGGCCGAAGACGCCAACACCCATGTCCCGGTGGACAACCGGGCGGGCGAGCGGCGCCTGCGTCAGGTGAACCTGAACTTCCCCGAGCGCCGTTTCGGCGACCGCCGGGGCCGTCCGGTCCGCGCGGTGGCTTGACGCGCGGGCTCGGTCGGGTAGCCGACCGGCAGCAAGCAGTAGAAAAGCAAACGGCTCCCGCGGGAGCCGTTTGTCATTTGTCGTTCAGCGCTTCCTACAGCAGCGGCACCAGCAGCAGCGCCACGATGTTGATGATCTTGATGAGCGGGTTGACCGCAGGGCCCGCGGTGTCCTTGTAGGGGTCACCCACGGTGTCGCCGGTGACCGCCGCCTTGTGCGCGTCGGAACCCTTGCCGCCGAAGTTGCCGTCCTCGATGTACTTCTTGGCGTTGTCCCAGGCACCGCCGCCCGTGGTCATCGAGATCGCCACGAACAGGCCGGTCACGATGGTGCCGATCAGCAGCCCGCCGAGCGCGCGGATGCCGGCACCGGGACCCATGAGCCAGTTCATGCCGAAGGCGACGATGACGGGCACGAGTACCGGCAGGATCGAAGGAATGATCATCTCCTTGATCGCGGCCTTGGTCAGCATGTCCACCGCCTTGTCGTACTCGGGCTTGCCGGTGCCTTCCATGATGCCCTTGATCTCGCGGAACTGGCGGCGCACTTCGTTCACCACTGAAGTGGCCGCGCGACCGACTGCTTCCATCGCCATGGCGCCGAAGAGATACGGCACCAGGCCACCGATGAAGAGACCGATGATGACGGCGGGATCGGACAGCGAGAACACCGTGGCCTTGCCCACGGCTTCCAGGTTGTGGGTGTAGTCGGCGAACAGCACCAGCGCGGCGAGACCGGCGGAGCCGATCGCATAGCCCTTGGTGACGGCCTTGGTGGTGTTGCCCACGGCGTCCAGCGGGTCGGTGATGTTGCGGATCTCCTTGGGCAGTTCCGCCATCTCGGCGATACCGCCCGCGTTGTCCGTGATCGGGCCATAGGCGTCGAGTGCGACGATCATGCCGGTCATGGACAGCATGGCGGTCGCGGCGATGGCGATGCCGTACAGGCCGGCCATGTGGTGGGCCACGCCGATCGAGATGCACACGGCGATCACCGGCAGGGCGGTGGACTTCATGGAGATGCCGATGCCGGCGATGATGTTGGTGGCATGGCCGGTCTGCGAAGAGGAGGCGACGTGGCGCACCGGAGCGTACTCCGTCGCCGTGTAGTACTCGGTGATCACGACCATTGCTGCCGTCAGCGCCAGCCCCACGAGCGAGGCGCCAAACAGGTTGCCTGCACCCAGGGGGCTGTCGCCCATCATGCGCATGGTGATGAAATAGAAGGCGATGGCTGCCAGCACACCCGACACGATGACGCCCTTGTAGAGCGCGTTCATGATCTTGCCGCCTTCCTTCGCCTTCACGAAGAACGTGCCGACGATCGACGCGACGATGGAAGCGCCCCCCAGCACGAGCGGATAGAGAATGCCGTTGACACCCACCTGATCGATCATCAGGGCAGCAAGCACCATGGTCGCGACGATGGTCACGGCATAGGTCTCGAACAGGTCGGCCGCCATGCCGGCGCAGTCGCCGACGTTGTCGCCCACGTTGTCCGCGATCACCGCAGGGTTGCGCGGATCGTCTTCCGGAATGCCGGCCTCGACCTTGCCCACGAGGTCCGCACCGACGTCCGCACCCTTGGTGAAGATGCCGCCGCCAAGTCGCGCGAAGATGGAGATCAGGGAGGAGCCGAAGGCGAGGCCGATCAGCGCGTGCGTCGCGTCCTTGGCTTCCTTGCCCATGCCGATCAGGAAGGCGTAGTACCCCGCCACACCCAGCAGGCCCAGACCCACCACGAGCATGCCGGTGATGGCGCCGCCGCGAAATGCCACGGCGAGTGCGGCGTTGATGCCCTTGCTGGCTGCCTCGGCAGTGCGCACGTTCGCGCGCACCGACACGTTCATGCCGATATAGCCGGTGGCACCCGACAGGATGGCGCCGACGAGGAAGCCCACGGCGGTGAGCCAGTCCAGCGCGAAACCGAGCACCACGAACAGGATCACACCGACGATGCCGATGGTCGTGTACTGGCGGTTGAGGTAGGCCTTGGCGCCCTGCTGGATCGCCGCGGCGATTTCCTGCATGCGCGCATTGCCGGCGGGTTGCGCCAGGATCCACTGGATCGAAACGACGCCATACGCAATGGCGATCGCCGCGCAGACCAGGGCGAAGATGAGGCTTGAAGACATGAGTCCCCCAGAAAGACTTGGTAGATGTTCGGTATGCCCGCCTCGAGTGCGGGCTGTGACGACCAGGAGGCCTGTGGTGGAGCCTCGCCACCGGCACCGGAAGCAACCCTCGTGGGGCGCTCCGGGAAACTCCGGTCAGCGCAAATAACTCGCTATGTTAATGGGAAATTTTGTCCGAGAGCAACCCATGCCCCCGGCATCGGCCCAGTCTCCCACCCGACGCCGGTAAACCATCACCGGCGCGTCACGGCTAGAGCTTGAAGGGCGTGCCCAGCTTCTTGGGGACGGCGACGTTCTTGAGGCGCACGTAGCGCGGCAAGCCGTTGCGGAACGGCGGAAAGTCTTCCCCTTGGATGAGGGGGCTCAAGTAGGTGCGGCACTTGGCGGTGATGTGGAAGCCGTCGGTGGTGATGAAGTCGCGCGGCATCTTCTTCTCCACGTTCGCCACCTTGGCGAGGTCGGCGACGCCGATCGACCATTTGTACGGCTTGCTCGACTTGCGGACGATGGCGGGCATGACCGCGTTGTGTCCCTTCAAGGCCAGTTCCACCGCCGCCTTGCCCACGGCATAGGCCTGCGCCACGTCGGTCTTCGACGCGATGTGGCGGGCCGCTCGCTGCAGGTAGTCGGCCACGGCCCAGTGGTACTTGAGCTTCAGCTTCTCGCGCACGAGATTGGCGATCACCGGGGCAACTCCGCCCAGTTGCGCGTGGCCGAAGGCATCGCGCAACCCGGCGTCGGACAGGAACTTGCCGTCGGCCGTCTGCAACCCCTCGGAGACACCGATCACGCAATAGCCGGCGCGCTTCACCGTCGCCTCCACCTTGGCGATGAAGCGGTCCTGGTCGAAGGGGATCTCGGGAAACAGCAGGATGTGCGGAGCCTCACCCTCGGCCTCCGAAGCGAGGCCGCAGGCGGCCGTGATCCAGCCGGCATGCCGTCCCATCACTTCGAGCACGAAGACCTTGGTCGACGTCCTGGCCATGGACTCCACGTCGAAGCCGGCCTCGCGGATCGAGGTCGCGACATACTTGGCGACCGATCCGAACCCCGGGCAGCAATCGGTGATGGGCAGATCGTTGTCCACCGTCTTGGGCACATGGATCGCCTGCAGCGGATAGCCCATCGCGCCCGAGAGCTGCGAGACCTTGAGGCACGTGTCGGCGGAATCGCCGCCGCCGTTGTAGAAGAAGTAGCCGATGTCGTGGGCCTTGAAGACCTCGATCAGGCGTTCGTACTCCGCGCGGTTGGCCTCGAGGCTCTTCAGCTTGTAGCGGGCCGACCCGAACGCGCCGGAAGGCGTGTGGCGCAGCGCGGCGATGGCGGCTGCCGATTCCTTCGACGTGTCGATCAGGTCTTCCTCGAGCGCGCCGAGGATGCCGTTGCGTCCCGCATACAGCTTGCCGATGCGGTCCTTGTGCTTGCGGGCGGTCTCGATGACGCCGCAGGCCGAGGCATTGATCACGGCGGTCACGCCGCCCGACTGCGCGTAGAACGCGTTGCGCTTCTTCGCCATCTTTCTCGCCCCCTATTTCAGTGCTGCGAAGACCTTGTCGCGGATCTGCTCGACGCTGCCCACGCCCGCGATCCGCGTGTACTTCGGCGCGCCGGCTGCGCCGCCCTTCGCCCAGTTGAGGTAGTAGTCCACCAGCGGCCGCGTCTGGCTGTGATAGACATCGAGGCGCTTGCGTACCACTTCCTCGGCGTCGTCCGCGCGCTGCACCAGGTCCTCGCCGGTGAGGTCGTCCTTGCCCGCGACCTTCGGCGGATTGAATTTCACGTGGTACGTGCGGCCCGAACCGGGATGCACGCGCCGGCCGGACATGCGCTGGATGATCTCGCCATCGTCGACGTCGATCTCCACCACGTGATCGAGATTGACGCCCGCGGCCTTCATCGCGTCGGCCTGGGGGATCGTGCGCGGGAAGCCGTCGAACAGGAACCCCTTGGCGCAGTCGGGCTGGCGGATGCGTTCCTTCACCAGACCGATGATCACTTCGTCGGGGACCAGCGCGCCGGCATCCATGAACTTCTTCGCCTCCAGGCCGAGCGGCGTGCCGGCCTTCAGCGCAGCGCGCAGCATGTCGCCGGTGGAGATCTGCGGGATGCCGTACTTCTCGACGATGAAGCCGGCCTGTGTTCCCTTGCCCGCGCCCGGGGCTCCCAGAAGGATCAATCGCATGACATATCCCGATGTTCGTGATGGCTCGACCGGGAATCCGGGCTGCCGGAGGGCGGGATTATAGCGGTGGGATCAGTCGGTAGCAGGGCGAAAAAGGGCCCGTACCCGCTCGAGATCGGCCGGCGTGTCGACCCCGGCCTCCGGTGCATGCGAGGTGATCGCCACCGCGATCCGGTAGCCGTGCCACAAGGCCCGCAGTTGTTCGAGCGCTTCGAAGCGCTCGATGGGCGCCGGTTGGAGCGATGCGTAGGCGGCAAGGAAAGCGCCGCGGTAGGCGTAGATGCCGATGTGGCGGTACGCGGGAAGTCCGAAGGGCAGCACGCGCCCCTCACGGAACGCGTCGCGCGCGAAGGGAATGGCCGCGCGGCTGAAATACAGCGCGTAGCCGTCGCGGTCGGTCACGACCTTGACGACGTTCGGGTCGAAGAAATCCTCGTCGCGATCGAACGGATGACAGGCGGTGGCGATCGCGGCCTGTGCATGAACGGCGAGATCGTGGGCCACCGCGCGGATCAGCGCCGGCGCGATGCGCGGTTCATCGCCTTGCACGTTGACGACGATGGTGTCGTCGGCCCAGCCCAGTTCGGCCGCGGCCTCGGCGATGCGATCGGTGCCGGTCGGATGGTCCGGTCGCGTCAGCAGCACGTCGTAGCCGTGCTCCTTGACCGCATCCGCCACGCCCTGGTGGTCGGTGGCGATCCAGACCTCGCGGGCACCGCTCTTGATGGCCTGCTCCGCGACCCGAACCACCATCGGTTTGCCCGCGATGTCGGCGAGTGGCTTGCCCGGCAGCCGTGTCGAGGCGTACCGGGCCGGGATGACGACGACGAAATCCATCAGCCCTCGCCGGGCCTGCCATCGGCCGGAGGCCGATGGCCTTCGTCAGGCACAGACAGTCCGCAGGGACTGTCTGTGTCCGGACTCAGCCCCAAGAGGGCTGGCCCCCTGGGGGGAGAGGCCGCAAGGCCTGTCGGGGGGGCATCACCGAGACTCGCCGAGCGGTTTAGCGCTTCTTGCGCCAGGCGTCCACTTCGTCGATGGAGAGCTTGCGGGCTTCGTCCTCGAGCATGATGGGGATGTCCTCGCGGATCGGGTAGGCGAGTGCACTCTCGATGGACACCAGTTCCTGGCGCTCGCGGTCGTAGGCGAGCGGCGCCTTGGTGAGCGGGTCGACGAGAATTTCGAGCAGCTTGGGATCGAGGGCCATCGGTCAGGGCTTCTTGATTCTTTCGAGTGCGGCCACGATACGTGCAGCGAATCCGGTCGGCAACTCGGCATCCACCGGCAGCGTCCACCACGTCCGGGACGCGAACGAACGGCATTTTACGGCATCCTTCTCCGTCATCACGACGATGGCATCGGCGCCGAACTCGAAGTCGGTCGCGACGAACCGGTGATGGTCGGGGAACGGATGTTCCACGATGGTGAGGCCCAGGGCTCGCAGCGTGGCGAAGAAGGGCTTCGGTTCACCGATGCCGGCCACCGCATGCACTTCGCGATCGGCCATCTGCTCCGGGCCGGTGCTCGATTCCGGATCGACCAGATTGACGAAGCGCGTTCCTTGCAGATTCATGTCGACAGCCGCTCCGTTCCACGCGATCGACGCGGTGCGTGGAGCTTTCACCACGACGAAATCGCAGCGGGAGAGTCTGCTCACGGGTTCGCGTAACGGACCCGCCGGCAGTGGCAGTCCGTTACCGAAACCGCGCGCACCATCGATCAATGCCACTTCGATATCGCGGGCGAGTCGATAGTGCTGCAGCCCGTCGTCGCTCACGATCACATCGCAATCGCGATGGGCGGCGAGTAACGCGCGGGCAGCACGACCGCGATCCACGCCGCGCCAGACCGGCACGCCGCTGCGGCGCGCGAGGAGGACGGGTTCATCCCCGGCTCGGGTCGGATCGTCGTCGGCGGCCACTGCCGCCGGACCCGCATCGCTCGCGCGGTAGCCGCGCGTCACGATACCAGGATGGCAGCCTTGTTCCTGCAGTTGTCGAACCAGCCACAGCACGAAGGGTGTCTTTCCGGTGCCGCCGGCGGTCACGTTGCCGACGACGATGACCGGAATCGGCAAGCGATTCGCGGGCAACAGGCCGAACCGGAACAACCCGCGGCGTAACCCGGACACCAGCGCGAACAACGCCGCGAACGGCAACAACACCAGCGTGAGACCGGTCACCCGTTGCCAGTGGCCGGGGCTCACGGACGGTCCTCAGCCCTCGCCGGGCCGCCCCAAGAGGGCTGGCCCCCTTGGGGGGAAAGGCCGCAGGCCTATCGGGGGGGCCATCACCTCAGCCCTCGCCGGGCCGCACCAAGAGGGCTTGCCCCCTGAGGGGAAAGGCCGCAAGGCCTGTCGGGGGGCGTGTCACTCTCTATTCGAGCGGCTGGAACAGCGCTTCGATGTCTTCTTCCGAGACCGGGCCGGCGGCGGCGGCGTCGCCACCGAGAATGCCTTCGGCCAGCGCGGCCTTGGAGGTCTGCAGTGCCGCGATCTTCTCTTCGACGCTGCCTGCCGCGAGCAGCTTGTACACGAACACCGGCTTGTCCTGGCCGATGCGGTGCGCACGTGCCGTGGCCTGGTTCTCCACGGCCGGATTCCACCACGGGTCGTAGTGGATCACGGTATCGGCGGCAGTCAGGTTGAGGCCGGTGCCGCCGGCCTTCAGGCTGATCAGGAACAGCGGGACTTCCTCCGCCTGGAAGGCGCGCACCGGTTCCGCTCGATCGACCGTGTCGCCGGTCAGTTTCACGTAGGGAATCTGGCGGGTGTGCAGTTCCTTCTCGATCAGTTCGAGCATGCTGGTGAACTGCGAGAAGAGCAGCACACGGCGGCCTTCGGGCAGCAGTTCCTCGAGCATCTCGATCAGCGCTTCGAGCTTGGCCGATTCCTGCACCTGCTTGGCGGCGTCGAGCTTCAGCAGGCGCGGATCGCAGCAGATCTGGCGCAACTTGAGCAGCGCATCGAGCACGATGATCTGACTCTGGGCGAGACCGCGCGTGGCGATCTCGTTGCGGATCCGCTGGTCCATCGCCACGCGCACCGTCTCATACAGTTCGCGCTGTGCGCCGTCCAGTTCGATGGTGCGGATGATCTCGGTCTTCGGCGGCAGATCGGTGGCCACTTCGTCCTTGGTACGGCGCAGCAGGAACGGCCGGATGCGGCGCACGAGGCTGTCGCGCCGCGCCGTGTCCGCATGCTTCTCGATCGGCGTGCGATACACGCGCCGGAAGGTGGCGGCGTCGCCGAGCAGGCCAGGCATCAGGAAGTGGAACAGCGACCACAGCTCGCCCAGGTGATTCTCGAGCGGTGTGCCGGTCAGGCACAGGCGGTGTTGCGCCTTGAGATCGCCGACCACGCGCGCGGCGCGGGTCTGTGCGTTCTTGATCTGCTGCGCTTCGTCGAGGATCACCACGTGAAATTCGTGCGACGTGAGAGTCGCTTCGTCGCGCGGCAGCAATGCGTAGGTGGTGAGCACCAGATCGGAGTTGCCGATCTCGTCGAAGTTCTCGCGCCGTTTGAGGCCGTGCGAGACGTGCACGGAGAGCTGCGGGGCGAAGCGCGCCGCTTCCGCTTTCCAGTTCGGAATCACGCTGGTGGGGGCGATCACGAGCGCCGGCTTGGTGAGGCGGCCGGCCTGTTTCTCGATGAGCAGGTGCGCGAGTGTCTGCACGGTCTTGCCAAGACCCATGTCGTCGGCGAGGATGCCGCCGAGTTCGTGTTCGCGCAGGAACTGCAGCCACGCGAGGCCTTGCTCCTGATACGGCCGCAACTGCGCATCGAATCCGGGCGGTGCCTGGATCGGTTTCAGGCCCTTGAACTGCGCGAGCTGCTTGCCGAGCGCGCGCATGGCATCGCCGCCCTGCCACTTGAGCGGCACCGACGACTCGAGGTCGGCCAGCCGCACCACGTCGAGCTTCGACAGGCGCAGCGTGTCGGACGAATCCTCGTCGAGCATCTCGTGCAGCACGTTCACCAGCGGCCGCACGCGCGCGAGCGGCACCGGCAGTATGCGACCGTCGTCGAGGCGGATCAGCACCGCTTCATTCGGATCGCCGCCGCTGCCGGACTCGCTCAGCAGTTCGGGTCGCTGGCGCAGGGTGTTGATCAGCACCGGCAGCAGATCGATGCGCCGGCCGTCGATGTCGATCTCGAGACGCAGGTCGAACCAGTCGCCCCCTGTCTCGATGACCTCGGCATGCCAGTCGCCGGTCTCGACCGGCATGAACCGGAAACTCTCGTCGAACTCGACCTGCCAGCCCTGGGCGCGCAGATTGGCGACCCCCTTGGTCACGAACTCGAGCCAGGTCTGTTCGCCTTCGAGGGTGTAGTCGTGTTTGTGCTGCTGCGGGATGTTGCGCTCGCGGCCGTTGACGCGGACGAACCCGGCTTGCGCCAATGCGGTATGCGCCCGCTTCTCCGCGGCGTGATTGCGGCGCAGGCGGAGCAACTCGCCGTTGCGGATCACCGTCATCATGCCGGGGCTGTCACGGTCCGTGCGTACACCGGCGTACTCGAAACGGAGCGCCGCAACGTCGACGAATTCGCCGCGTGCATAGCGGCCACGTCCATAGCCGTGCACCGACTCGAACGAATAGAGCCGCAGGATCGGCACGGGCGCTGCCTCACGCGTTTCGGCCTGGACCGGGATCTCGGGCAGCGGCGCGCCGTGCAACCGGTCGCTGCGTGCCAGCACGTCGCGCACGCGCACCGCGTGCTCCGCGGCGATCTCGGGGGCGTCGGCGAGCCAGGCCGCGATCGTCGGCGACAGTCCCACCTCGATGGGTCCGCACTCGGCGCTGGTGGGCTCGATGTACCAGGGCGGTGCCAGCGGCAGCAGTGCCTCGGCCGGCGGCTCGCTCTCGAACGTGGCACGCTGCGCGCCGTTGATGGTGTAGCGCCATACCGCCCGCCCCGGGCGCGGCGGCCCTTCGTGCAGCGGTGCCGACGAAGTGTGATTCCAATGGAAGCGGCCCGTGGCGAGCAATGCGCGCAACACGATCGAACCGGTTTCGGCATCGAGCTGGAATTCGCCGCTGGTGTGATCGCGCGCGCTCGGCAACAGCAGGCGCAGGATCTGGAGGTCTTCCTCGGTGACGAAACCGGGTGGTTCGTGCAGGGCCGCGAGTGCGCCGTTCCAGGGCGACGGTTTGCCGTAGCCGCCGGCCTTCAGGCGGCGACCCGTCATTGCCCGCACGACGATCTCGGCGCCACCCTGGGCGCGTGGTCGCACCTGCAGAACGTACAGCAGGCATTGCGCGACATCGGAGTTGGGATCCACCACCTCCGCGGGGGCCAGCCGCTCGGCGCGCTTCAACCATTGGTTGACGTGCGCCGGCAACGGGCCTGAGGCCGCGGGAGTCTTCTGGCGAGGCTGAGCGCCGCGCCGTTCACCCACCTTGCGCCGGCCGGGTTGTTTGCCGTCCTTGCGCGGAGCGCCGCCTTCTTCCTCGTTCTGCGCATTGAGCGCGCGCCAAAGCACAGCGGCGACGTGCTTGCAGTTGGCATGCACGGGGCAGGAACAGACACCGTGGATGTGCACGCCGTCGGCACCCTGCTCGAGCGTCACGTGGACGCGATAGGGTTTGCGTGCGGTGCCGCGCACCGACGCTTCATAGCGGTCGCGCTCGCGATCGTGGCGGAGGCCGAGGACCCGGCCGCGGTCGGCATACCCGCGGCCCCGGTCGATGCACTCCTTGCGCAGTTCCTGTTCGAGCAGGTCGCGCGTCAGTACCAGGCCGGTCATGAGCGGCGCGCGGTGTTCCCGGGAAAGAGTTGCAACATGTAGTTGGGCGCACGCCCTGAATGCGTACGCGTCCCGCCGGTCAGGAATGCATGCGCGTCACGCGGGCCGTCCCGCACATGCTGCACGGCAGAGCCGTGCACGAAGGCGCCGCCGGAACGGCGCCGATTCAGGCTTCGTCTAACGGGTGCGCAACCGGACATCTCGCGCCTCCGTGGCCAGCCAGTCGATGGTCTAGCTACTCGACTTCTTCACGGGAACCGGCAACCGGAAACGTTCCGATCGACATCCCCGACGGGCTTGGCCGCCTGCCTGTGACATCCCCAGTGACGGGAAACCGACCCCCCGTCAATCTGCCCGGGCGAGCCCGGCCGGAAACATCAAGGGTGCAGTATGGACCCTTCCGGGCCGGGCCGACAACCCCTTTCATGCCTTCCCTGAAGGCCTGTCGGGACCGACCTTTGCCACTGGGTTCCTCCACCTGAGGCTGACAAGTCGGCCGTTGTTGCGCTGCTGCCCGGCTATCGTTGCGGTGGGGCGATTTCCAGGGCGCGGGTTCGCAACGCCCGGGCGGATCCATGGTCGCCAGCTCTGTCGAGCTCCGCTGCGACCCGTTCTGTCGCGTTGACGAAATGTTTGCGCAAGCGTTCGCGCATCGGAGCGGTCCAGGGTTCGTCCAGATCACCGGGCAGGAACGGGCCTCGATAGCGATCGAGTGCCCGGGCGACATCGGCAGGGCGTTGCAGCCCCTTCTCGAAAGCCATGGCATCGACCCAGCACAGCGTGGAATCGAGCCCGACCCTGCCTTCGTCGCTGATGATCGCGTCATTGCGTCCGAGCAGCTTGCGCAGCCGATGCAGTGCGACGCGGAAGGCGTCGCGAGCCACGTCGCCTTCCTGGTCCGCCCACAAGGCATCGATGAGCAGATAGTCCTTCACATCGCGGCCGCCGAACGCGATGATCGCCTTCAACAGAGCCAGTACCTTGCGTGGCGCCTTGCCCGCGAAGCTGACCGCCTGGCCGTCGACTTCGAGCACGAAACCGCCGAGAGTCGTGATGCGGATCGGCCACGGCCAGGCGTCGCAGCCAGCAGCGGGCGGGTCCACCGCGAACGCGCGGATGAATGCCCGCACGTGCGCTGTCTCCACGTCGCGTTCGAGCGCGGCCGCCGCGAGTGCCGTGCTCCAGGTTCGTGCCCAGTTGAGCTGATGGCCGTACTGATCGAACAGATCTCGATCGTGCGCGAAGATGCGGCGCAGGCGATCGCACAACGTCGCTTCGTCGCCGTGGCGCAGCGCGAAGATGGCTTCCGCGGCATCCGGTGCCCAGCGTGCCCACTCCATGTTCCGCCGCATCGACCAGCCGCGATGCTCGGCGATGGCGCGGCGCGCCTCTGCCTCGGCGTCGTCTTCGGTCAAACCCCAGATGCGTCCGTTGAGGGCCATCATGATGTGCGGGATGGACCCTGCCACGTTGAAATGCCGCACCGCGTCGGGTGCATGCCGCAGCGACAGCTGCCGATCCTGCGTGAGCATTCCATGCCAGGAACGCATGTTGACCAGGGATGCGGCCTCGTAGGGGTGTGACGGAATCATGATCTCGGCGAACCGGTCGATCGCGCGACGACCGGCGTCGACGTCGCGGCGGTCCATGTAGAGAAAGTAGCCGAGCACGACGGCGAAGCGCTCCGCGAGGTGCATGCCTTCTTCCCGGGCGATGGCCAGGTTCGCCGCCACGGAACGATCGCCGAGCTCGCGAGCGCTGGCGTTGGTCGCGTACCAGCAGATCACCGCCCAGGCGAAGATCCGGCGGAAGATATGTACGCCGGGCTCGTCCAGGAGCGGGATGACGATGTTGGCGGCGCTGCGGGCCAGTTCGAGGTGCCCGGTGAAGGTCCCGTACAGCGCGAGGTACGTCCCCGCGCTGACGCGGAGGTTCGTGTCGATGGGAGTGGTCAGCAGCGCGTACATGCGTTCGGCACAACGTTCGACGCGGGGATGATCCGGTGCGCGATAGGTCGTGGCGATCAGCATCGCACCCAATGCCCGCAACTCGCTCTCGGCGTCGGGGAAACGGAAGCCGGCCTCGAACATGCGTTCCAGTGCGGGGATCCACGGGGTGATCGGCGAGAACTCGATGTACTCGAGAAAGTACGCATCCACCATCCCGGCAGCGCTCAGCACCCGACAGAGTTCGTCGCCGCGCTGGCACGCGATCGCATGCGCGCGTTCCAGCGCGGTTCGCGCCGACGCCGGATCGACGCCGATCCGGGCCGTGCCGTGCCAGTACAGCATCCAGGGATTCTCGGCGATGCGGACTTCGGGCAGCGCATCGGTCCAGTCGACGACCACTTTCCAGCGGCCCTGGCCGATCAGGCCCGCGGCGTCGCGTTGCACCAGCGCTTCGGCGGCGTCGAAGTCGCCGATACTGAGGTACAGCGGCATCGCAGCCTCGGGTTGCCCGGCGGCTTCGAGCAGATGGGCGGCACGGCGACTCAGGTCGACCCGTTCCGCATCGGTGAGTTCGGTGTCGGCACGATGCTGCAGGAACGCGCGAAAGAGGGCATGGAATGTGTAAGCCCGGTCGGTGCCCTGGCGGCGGTCGGTGAACAGGTGCCGCCGATACAGGCGTTCGAGCAAGGCGATCGCCGCGTCGCCGCTGGTCAGCTCGCGGGCCATCGTTTCGCTGGCGCTGGGCAGAAAGCTCAGCGCAACCAGCAGGCGCCGGTCCTCGGCCGGGGTCTGGTCGAACAGCTGGCCGGCGAAGTACGCGAAGACCTGCGCGAGCGATTCAGGATCGCCGACCGATTGCGGAGCATGCCCGCGCCGGGACTGTTCCGCGAGCAGCACGAGACCCGCCGCCCATCCGCCCGAGCGTGCGTGCAGTGAGGCCACAGCCCGTTCATCGAGGGTCTCGGACCCACTGCCGATGATGGCTTGGGTCTCGGCGGCGGTCAGCTTGATGGCATCCCAGTCGACCAGAGCCATCGACCGGTTCGCCGCGAGGCGCGCATACCGGTCGGGCGGCGGATGGCGACTGACCAGAAAGAGATGCACTCCCTGCGGCACTTCGTCGATCGCGCAGAGCAGGACGCCGTGCAGCGGCCCGTCGTCGCCGGCTTCCTGGAAATTGTCGAGCACCACGGCAGCCGGCGCTTTCAGGCGGGCATACAGTTCGCGGAAGAAGCGGCGTGCGAACCCGTCCAGGTCGGCGAGATACTCCGGCGTCAACGGTGGCAGCGGCGAGAGCGCGCGGGGGCGTCCGGGCAAAGCCAGCTCGGCGAGGCCCAGAAAGTGGAAGAACGTGGCCGGGTCGGCGTCGCCGGCGTCCACCTGATACCAGATGCCGCCGAGCTTGCGGCTCTCGAGCCAGCTTGCCACCAGCGTGGTCTTGCCCGCGCCCGGCGGTGCGGCGATCAGCGTGACGGGCAGGCGCTGGTGATCGTCGAGGTGCGCGAACAGCCGCTCGCGCGGGACCGAGTCATACAGGCGCGGCCGGCTGAGCTTCGCCAGCGTCGGAACGGACTTGACCACAGGCTCTCCTCCGATCGGGGCCAGTCTTCGGCCGGCCCTCGTGGTTACAGAAGCTGCGTGCCGAGCATGCGACGCCCGGAATTACCGATCCGTTACCGACCGCGGTGCGACCGGCTATTTCTGGGTGTTCTGGGTCGCGAAGGTGATCCGGCCGAACCCGGCCATGCGAGCCGCTTCGAGCACCCGGATCACCGACTGGTGCGTGGCCTTGGCGTCGGCGCTGATCACCACCATCGGATCGTCGTTGGTCCGGGCGGCACGCTTCAGCTCCGTGGTCAGGGCGTCGGAGGAGGAGAAGGTGACCGGGGTCTTGCCGATCACGTAGTTGCCGGTGGCGGTGACCGCGACGTTGATCTGTTCGGGCCGCTCGATCGCCTTGCCGGCATCGGCGGTCGGCAGGTTGATCTGCAGCTCCGAGTACTTGGAATAGGTGGTGGTGACCGCCAGGAAGATCACGATCACCAGCAGGACGTCGATGAACGGGACGAGGTTGATGTCCGGTTCGTCGCGCGGGCGACCGCGGCGGAAGTCCATCAGTCCCGCGGCCCCATCAGGCCTGCCGTTCGCCGTGCAGCACTTCCACCAGCTTCACGGCCTGAAGCTCCATCTCCACCACCAGACTGTCCACCTTGGCACGGAAGTGCCGGTAGAACACCAGGCTCGGTACCGCGACGATGATGCCGAAGGCGGCGTTGTACAGCGCAACCGCAATGCCGTGCGCGAGTTGTGCCGGATTCGCCATGCCCGAAGGGCCCTGGCTGCCGAAGATCTCGATCATGCCGATGATGGTCCCGAGCAGGCCGAGCAGCGGTGCCATGGTCGCGATCGTGCCCAGTGTCGTGAGGAAGCGGTCGAGTTCCTGCGCGGCGGCACGGCCGGCTTCCTCGATCGACTCCTTCATCACTTCGCGTGAGCTCTTCACGTTCCGCAAGCCCGCGGCGAAGACCCGGCCGAGCAGCGAACCCTGAGCGAGGCGCGCGAGCATCTCGCTTGTGACCCCGCGGGTGCGGACCTCGTGCAGCGCTTCCGCCAGCAGCTCGCGCGGCGCCACCACGCTCTTGCGCAGCGACCAGCTGCGCTCGCCGATGATGCCCAGCGCGACGATGGAGGCCGCGATGATCGGCCAGATGGGCCAACCGGCGGCTTCGATGATGGCGAGCACGAGCGCGTTCCCTGATTTGCGATAAGTGCCGCACTTTAGCTTGCGGGTCAGTGGCCCGCAACCGGCCTCGATGGTTCGCGATGCTCGCGCATCGGTGCGATGCGTTGTCCACAATCTCTGTGGATAACATTGTGGAGAGGTTGTCGATACGGGGCTTAAGTGGACGCACGCCAAGGATTTTCCTTGCCGCGCTCAACGATTGAGCAGAAATTTTTCGACTTCTTTTCATGCGTTTGGAGCTTGCTTCCCTCGACGCGCGGGAACTCGGCAAGCGCGTGTTTCAACGATGTGTACCCTGTGGAAAGCCACGTCCGGCGCGGCTTCGCGGGCAGTCCCCAGGGACGTGCGACGCCGATGCACATGTCATGGCGCGCGACGCCGGCATCGCATCGACTGCGGTCCGCTAGAATCGCGTCCCATGCACGAATCGCCGAACACATCGATGGTGCCGGTCATCAGCGTGAGCGAACTCAACGCGCGCGCTCGGGCCTTGATCGAGGCCGGTCTGCCGCTCGCCTGGATCGGCGGCGAGATCTCGAATTTCACGCGCGCCGCATCGGGTCATTGTTATTTCTCGCTGAAGGACGAACGCGCCCAGGTGCGGTGCGTGCTGTTCCGCAACCGCGCGCAGCTGCTCGACTGGCAACCCGCCAACGGCGCGCTGGTCGAGGTGCGGGCGGTGGCCACCCTGTACGAAGCGCGTGGCGACTTCCAGTTGAACGTCGAGTTCATGCGGCGGGCCGGTCTCGGTGCGCTGTTCGAGGCGTTCGAACGCCTGAAGCGCAACCTCGAGGCCGAAGGCCTGTTCGCCCTCGAGCGCAAGCGGCCGCTGCCGCCGTTTCCGCGCACCGTGGGGGTGGTGACTTCGACCCGCGCCGCCGCCTTGCGCGACGTGCTCACCACGTTGCGCCGACGCATGTCGTCGATTCGCGTCATCGTGTACCCGACCCCGGTGCAGGGCGAGGATGCGGCGCGGCAGATCGCGGCCGCACTCGCTGTTGCCGGACGTCGCGCCGAGGTCGACGTGCTGGTGCTTTGCCGGGGTGGCGGCAGTATCGAGGATCTCTGGTCCTTCAACGACGAGGCGGTCGCGCGCGCGATCGCGACGAGCCCGATCCCGGTCGTCACCGGCATCGGCCACGAGACCGATTTCACCATCGCGGACTTCGTGGCCGACGCGCGGGCTCCGACGCCCACCGCGGCGGCCGAACTCGTCAGTCCCGACGGCGCAGCGCTATTGCGGCGAGTGAACGCCGTGGCGTCGGCCTTGGTGCGCGGCTCGCAGCGCGGCCTCGAGCGCCGGATGCTCGATCTCGATGGCTTGGCGCGGCGACTCAGGCACCCGGGCGAACGCCTGGCGCAACAGCGGGAGCGGCTCGAACAGTTGCGGATTCGGTTGCGGCGCGAAGGGCTGCGTGGTCTTGAAGAGCGGCGCCGGCAGGTGCAGGAACTCGCGAGCCGCGCGCGCCGATCGCAGCCCGACATGGGGCGCCTCGACGAGCGCGTGCGTGTCAGCGCGTTGCGACTCGCTCGAGCCATGCACGCGCGTGCCGCCGACTGGCGCGCGTCGATTGTTCAGCGCAGCGCAGCACTGGGTCACCTGAATCCGCAAGCGGTTCTGGAACGCGGCTACAGCATCGTGCGCGACGCCAAGGGGAGTGTAGTGCGCGACACCGGAGCGCTGGTGCCGGGCGATCCGGTGGTGCTGACGCTCGCGCGCGGCGAGGCCGATGCCAGGATCGAAGGGGTGCGCAAGCCCTGAATCGCCGTGTCGCGGCGATTGAATCGGGCGGCGGGTTGAGCGTATCGTCTTCGACTTCGCTGCGCTCGCGTGCGCCATTGCCGGCGATCCAACCCCAAAACCTAGAACCCACCGGAGGCCCCATGAACATACTGACCCGTTGCCTGTTCGCGCTCGCCCTGTCGCTGCTTGCCGTCACCGCCGCGCAGGCCCAGCTCACGGACCGCAAGGCGTTGACGCTCGAGGCCGCGATGAAGATCGCTGCCGCCGCCGAAGCCGAGGCGACGAAGAACAACTGGAACGTGTCCATCGCCATCGTCGACGAAGGCGGCCACCTGATGCTGCTGCACAAGCGCGACAATACCCAGTACGGCAGCATCGACATCTCGATCCAGAAGGCGCAGACCGCTGCCGGCTTCAAGCGTGCGACCAAGGTCTTCGAGGACGCGATCGCCGGTGGTCGCACGGCCATTCTCGGCATCGAGCAGGTGCTGCCGCTGGAGGGCGGGGTGCCGCTCGTGTTCAACGGCCAGATCGTCGGTGCCATCGGTGTGTCCGGCGTGACTGCGCAGCAGGACGGCGTGGTTGCGAAGGCGGGTGCGGACGCGTTGTTGGGGATGCAGTAGGTCTGTTGCCCCCATCCCGACCTTCCCCCACGCTTGTCGCGCGGGGGAAGGAGAGGAGTGAGACGATCGAATTGATCGTCTAAGGTTCGGATGGCCCCCATCCCGGCCTTCCCCCAACGAAGGTGGGGGAAGGGGTGTACGTCCCTTCCCCCGGCTGTTGCCGGGGGAAGGTCAGGATGGGGGCGAAACCTTTGCAGTCACGAACGCCGTCACCCGCTCTGCCAGATCATCGGCGAGACAATCGAACCGCTCCACGTCCGGCATCGCGCGGAGCCAGGTGAGCTGGCGCTTGGCGAGCTGCCGCGTGGCCGCGATGCCTTTCTCGCGCAGCGTCGAAAGTCCATAGGCACCGCCGAGATAGTCCCAGGTCTGACGATAACCGACGCAGCGCATGGATGGCATCTGCGGGTCGAGGGCGTAAGTCTCCTTGAGCCGCCGCAACTCGCCGATCAGGCCGAGCTCCAGCATTTCCTCGAAGCGCACCGCGATCCGATCGTGCAACACGGTGCGATCGCTCGGTTCGAGCGAGATGGCGATGAAAGGGTGCGGCGGCGGTGCTGCGCGGCCGACGGCGATCACCTCGGACATCGGACGACCGGTGAGCCAGCACACTTCCAGCGCACGCTGGATCCGTTGGGCATCGTTGGGTTCCAGACGGGCAGCCGTGTCGGGGTCGAGCTTCGCCAGCGTGGCATGCAATGCGGGCCAACCAAGGTCGGCGGCCATGGCATCGATCACCAGGCGCGTGTCCGGATCGGCCGCCGGCAGTGCCGACAGTCCTTCGCGCAGCGCCTTGAAGTAGAGCATGGTGCCGCCGGCCAGCAGCGGTAAGCGTCCCCGTGCCGCGATCTCGCGGATCGCCTGCCACGCTTCGTCGGCGAAGCGCGCGGCCGAGTAGCTTTCGTTCGGATCGATGAGATCGATCAGATGGTGCGGCACCGCGCCTCGCGTGCGGGCATCGGGCTTGGCGGTGCCGATGTCCATGCCGCGATAGACCTGCGCCGAATCGACGCTGACGATCTCGGCATCGAAGCGGCGTGCCAGCTCGAGCGCGACCCGGGTCTTGCCGGACGCGGTCGGCCCCATGAGCAGGATCGCAGGCGGGTTCACCGGGAGCGGGTCGCGGCCGCGCTACCTTCCTCGCAGGAAGAGCCGATCGAGGTCCGCCATGGAAAACTGGTACCACGTGGGCCGGCCGTGGTTGCACTGGTCGGCGCGGTCGGTCTGTTCCATGTCGCGCAGCAGCGCGTTCATCTCCGGGATCGTCAGCATGCGATTGGCGCGCACCGCACTGTGGCACGCGAGGGTGCCCAGCATGTCGTCGCGGCGATCGGTGAGGGCGCGGCTCGATCCCACTTCGGCGATCTCGCGCAGCACGTCCCGCGCCAGCGTCGCCGGATCGGCATCGCGCAGCATGACCGGGATGGAGCGCACCACGAGGCTCGTCGGCGAAAGCGCGGCCATCGCGAAGCCGAGTTGCGCGAGCAGGTCGGGGTTGTCCTCGACCGTTGCCACTTCGAGTGCGGTCGCCACCAGCGTGGCGGGGATGAGCAACTGCTGGGTGGGAATGGCGGCGGCGTCGAGTGCGCGCTTCAAGCGTTCGTAGACGATCCGTTCGTGCGCCGCGTGCATGTCGACGACGACCAGGCCGTCGCGGTTCTGCGCGAGCACGTACACCCCCGCCAGCTGGCCGATGGCATAGCCGAGCGGCGGTTGATCGGCCGGGGGCGGCGGCGCTTCGGCCAGCGCGACCGCAGCTCGTGCCGGCGCTTCCGCCGTGCGCCCGAACAGGCGGTCGTAGAACGCGAGCGGTTCACCGGCGGACAACGGTATGGTCGATTGCGACGGCATTCCCGCGCCGGTCCGGGCGAGCCACGTCGGGGCCGGTATCGGCGCCGGCGCAGCGCCCGGTTGGGTGCGTGCGAGGGCTTTCTCGACCGCGTGCAGCACGAACTGGTGCACGGCGCGGCTGTCGCGGAACTTCACCTCGGCCTTGGTCGGGTGCACGTTCACATCGACGGAGTCCGGCGGAACCTCGAGGAAGATCGCGAAAGCCGGATGGCGATCGCCGTGCAGCACGTCGCGGTAGGCCTCGCGCACCGCGTGGGCGAGCAGCTTGTCACGGACGAACCGGCCGTTCACGAAGAAGTACTGGGCATCGCGCGAACCCTTGGCAGCCGCGGGCAGGCCGACGGCACCGTGGATGCGCAGCAGCGTCGAGCCTTCATCGAATCGCACCGATGCCTGTTCGAAGCTCTTGCCGAGGACTTCCGCGAGGCGGGCGTCGAGTGCCTGGGCCGGTAGCCTCCAGGCCGCGCGGCCGTTGTGGGTCAACGTGAACGCCGTGTCCGGGCGCGACAGCGCAATGCGCCGAAAAGCCTCCTCGGTGTGCGCGTACTCGGTTGCCTCGGTCTTCAGGAACTTGCGCCGCGCGGGCGTGTTGAAGTACAGATCGAGCACGTCGATCACAGTGCCGCGGTCGAGCGCGGCCGGCGCCGCCTCGGTGAGTTCGCCGCCGCGGGACTCGATGCGCCAGGCGTGGCGTGCGTCGGCACGTCGGCTCGTGAGCGTGACATGCGCGACCGAGGCGATGCTGGCGAGCGCTTCGCCGCGGAACCCGAGCGTGCCGACACGCTCGAGGTCGTCGAGGGTCGCGATCTTGCTGGTGGCGTGGCGGGCGAGTGCGAGCGGCAGCTCCTCGGCCGCGATGCCGGCACCGTCGTCCTGCACGCGGATGCGCCGTGTGCCACCGGCCTCGAGCGCCACTTCGATGGCGCCGGCACCGGCGTCGAGGCTGTTCTCGAGCAGTTCCTTCAGTGCTGCGGCGGGGCGCTCGATCACTTCGCCGGCGGCGATCTGATTGACGAGCTGGTCGGGGAGGATGCGGATGGCGGACATGAGCCGCTCGATTATAGGCGAGAGCCCCCGATGCTCCGGCACTAAGGAGTGTAGCGTCGCCTTCCCGGCTGAACCTATAATTCATATTCACGCTGGGGGTGCAACGCCCTTCGTATCCGGATAGCATCGACAGGATTCAATACGCGGGCGCACTCACGCAGGCGCCGCACTCTCGGAGGTGGTTGAGGCTATGCAGATCGGGATTCCGGCAGAGACGAGGCCGGGCGAGACGCGGGTTGCCGCGACGCCCGAGACCGTCAAGAAGCTCGCGGCCGGCGGGCATCACAAGGTGATGGTGCAGGCCGGCGCCGGTGCGGGCAGTGCCATTCCCGATGCGGACTTCACGGCGGCCGGTGCCACCATCGTCGGGTCTGCGGCGGAGATCTTCGGGTCCGCCGACATCGTGCTCAAGGTGCGCGGGCCGGATGCCGCCGAGATCGGGATGTTGCGCAAGGATCAGCTCCTGATCGGCTTGCTCGCGCCGCACCAGAAGGAGGGGCTGGAGGCGATCGCGAAGACCGGCGCCACCGCGTTCGCCATGGAATGGCTGCCGCGCATCTCGCGGGCGCAGAGCATGGACGTGTTGTCGTCGCAGGCGAACATCGGCGGCTACAAGGCCGTGATGATCGCGGCGAACACCTATGGCCGGCTGATGCCGATGATGATGACCGCAGCCGGTACGATCAAGGCGGCACGCGTCGTGATCATGGGCGTGGGGGTCGCGGGACTGCAGGCGATTGCCACGGCGAAGCGCCTCGGTGCAGTGGTCGAGGCCACCGACGTACGGCCCGAGACCAAGGAACAGGTCGAATCCCTCGGTGCCAAGTTCATCGAGGTGCCGCTCACCGACGCCGAGAAGGAACTCGCCAAGGGCCAGGGCGGTTATGCGCGCGAGATGGGCGACGACTACAAGCTACGCCAGGCGAAGCTGGTGGCCGAGCGCATCAAGCAGGCCGACATCGTGATCACCACCGCGCTCATTCCGGGCCGGCCGGCGCCGGTGCTGGTGACCGAGGACATGGTGAAGTCCATGCGGCCTGGCTCGGTGATCGTCGACATGGCGGTGGAGCAGGGCGGGAACTGCCCGCTGTCTGAACTGGACAAGACCGTGGTCAAGCATGGCGTCAACCTGGTCGGCATCGCCAACCTGCCGGCCCTGGTGGCCGCGGATGCGAGCGCGCTGTACGCGCGCAACCTGATCACCTTCCTCGCGCTCATGCTGGATGCCAAGACCGGCGCCTTCAACCTGAACCGCGAAGACGAAGTCGTGGCCGGCACGCTCGCGTGCATCGGCGGCGAACTCGCCCGCAAGTAACCAGCCGGAGACCAACCACGTGGAAGCCGTCAGCCACACCGTCATCAATCTCACCATCTTCGTGCTCGCCATCTACGTGGGTTACCACGTGGTCTGGAACGTGACCCCGGCGCTGCACACGCCGCTCATGGCCGTGACCAACGCGATCTCGGCCATCGTCATCGTCGGCGCCATGCTCGCCGCGGCGCTCACCGTCACCGGGCTCGGCAAGACGATGGGCGTGCTCGCTGTCGCCCTCGCGGCCGTCAATGTTTTCGGCGGCTTCCTGGTGACGCGGCGGATGCTCGAGATGTTCAAGAAGAAGGAGCGCAAGACCGGGGGGGAAGCTCGATGAGCATGAGCCTCGTCACGCTGCTGTACCTGGTGGCGTCGGTCTTCTTCATCCAGGCGCTGAAGGGCCTGTCGCATCCGACCACGTCGCGCCGGGGCAATGCCTTCGGCATGGTGGGCATGGCCATCGCCGTGGTCACCACGGCGGCGCTGATCCTCGCGCTGAGCGACCAGGGCGGCGTCGGCCTCGCCTATGTACTCGCGGGCCTGGTCGTGGGCGGCGGCGCCGGCACCATCATGGCGAAGCGGGTCGAGATGACCAAGATGCCCGAGCTGGTCGCGTTCATGCACAGCATGATCGGCCTCGCGGCGGTGTTCATCGCGGTCGCGGCGGTGGCCGAACCCTATGCCTTCGGCATCACCCAGGCCGCCGGCGAGCCGATTCCCAACGGTAACCGCCTCGAGCTCTTTCTCGGTGCAGCCATCGGAGCCATCACTTTCAGCGGCTCGGTGATCGCCTTCGGCAAGCTTTCGGGCAAGTACAAGTTCCGCCTGTTCCAGGGTGCGCCCGTGGTCTTCAGCGGCCAGCACGTCATCAACCTGCTGGTGGGCATCGCGATCGTGGGGTTGGGCCTCGCGTTCGTCTTTACCGAGAGCTGGAACGCCTTCTTCGCCATGCTGGCGCTGGCCTTCGTGGTTGGCGTGCTGATCATCATCCCCATCGGCGGAGCCGACATGCCGGTGGTGGTGTCGATGCTGAACTCCTATTCCGGGTGGGCGGCCGCCGGCATCGGCTTCTCGCTCAACAACCCGATGCTGATCATCGCCGGGTCGCTGGTCGGTTCGTCCGGTGCGATCCTGTCCTACATCATGTGCAAGGCGATGAACCGGTCGTTCTTCAACGTGATCCTGGGCGGCTTCGGCGGCGAGACGACCACTGCCGCCGGTGGTTCGGAGCAGAAGTCCGTGCGTTCCGGCAGTGCCGACGATGCCGCGTTCGTGATGGGCAATGCGGAGAGCGTCATCATCGTCCCCGGCTACGGTCTCGCCGTGGCGCGCGCCCAGCACGCGGTGAAGGAGATGGCCGCCAAGCTGACCGAAAAGGGCGTGCAGGTCCGCTACGCGATCCACCCGGTGGCCGGGCGCATGCCGGGCCACATGAACGTGCTGCTGGCCGAGGCGGAGATCCCCTACGACCAGGTATTCGAGATGGAGGACATCAACAGCGAGTTCGGCACTACCGACGTGGTGCTGGTGCTGGGGGCCAACGACGTGGTGAACCCCCTCGCCGAACAGAAGGGCAGCCCCATCTACGGCATGCCGATCCTCGAGGTACACAAGGCCCGTACCGTGCTCGTGAACAAGCGCTCGATGGCCTCCGGCTACGCCGGTCTGGACAATCCGCTGTTCTACATGGACAAGACCATGATGGTGTTCGGTGACGCCAAAAAGGTGATTGAGGACATCGTCAAGGCCATCGAGTAAGCGGTACCCGGCAGTGCTGCACTGGGCGCCCTGGGCCGGGCTGCCTATAATGCGGTAGCCTCGGGGACGGCGGGCCGGCTCAAGGGACCGGGATCCGGGAGCCGTTTCGTCCCCATCAGACAGCGCGCGCATGGACAAGTCCACGATCTACTCCAAGACGGGCAAGGGCCTACTCGAGGTCAAGAACAAGTCGAAAAGCCTGTCCCGGGACCTGTTCAAGCTGCTCAACCTGGTCGACGGGAAATCGGCTTTTCCCGATCTCCAGGAGCGGCTCGGGCGGATTTCCGACAAGGACCTGCTGCTGCAGTTGCGGCAGCTCTCCGACCTGGGCTTCATCAAGGAGGTGATCACCTCCCAGCCGCAGGAATACCCGCCGGCCGCGCCGGCGGCGTCCTATGTGGACGATCTCGACTTCACGTCGATGTTGGCGCCCTCGAACAAGCCGGGCTTCTACACCAGCGCCCAGACGGAACAGAAGGCGCGGGAGGAGGCTGAGCGCAAGACCGCCGAGGCGAAGTCCGCCCAGGCGCGGGAAGCCGCGGAACGCACGGCGCGCGAGCAGGCCGAGAAGGTGGCGCGCGAGGAAGCCCAGCGGCGGGCCCAGGTCGAAGCCCAGGCTCGCGCCAAGATCGAGGCGGAACAGCGGGCCAAGCAGGAAGCCGAGCAGCGCGCCAGGCAGGAAGCGGAGATGCGCCTGCGGCTGGCGGCCGAAGCCAAGGCGCGCATCGACGCCGAGCGGCGCGCGCGCGAAGAGGCCGAGAAGAAGGCAAAGGAAGAGGCTGCGCGCCGCGCCAAGCTGGAGGAGGAAGTCAAGCGCCGCCTCGAGGAGGAGAGGAAGCGCCTCGAGGCGGAGAAGCAGCGCCTGGAGGAAGAGGCCCGCCTCGCGCGCATCGAGGCCGAACGCAAGGCCAAGGAAGACGCCGAGCGGCGCGCACGCGAAGACGAGGAGCGGCGCCGGCGCGAAGAGGAGGACCGCAAGCGCCGCGAGGAGGAAGAGCGCAAGCGCAAGGAAGAAGAGGAACGCAAGCGCCGCGAGGACGAGGAACGGCGCCGGCGCGAGGAAGAGGAGCGCAAGCGCAAGGAAGAAGAGGAGCGCAAGCGCAAGGAGGAGGAAGACCGCAAGCGCCGCGAAGAGGACGAACGCCGGCGCAAGGAAGAAGAAGAACGCAAGCGCCGCGAGGAGGAAGAGCGCAAGAAGCGTGAGGAGGAAGAGCGCAAGCGGCGCGAGGAAGAGGAACGCAAGCGCAAGGAAGAAGAAGAGCGCCGTCGCAAGGAGGAAGAGGAGCGCAAGCGCAAGGAGGAGGAGGAGCGCAAGCGCCGCGAGGAGGAAGAGCGCAAGCAGCGCGAAGAAGAGGAACGCAAGCGCAAGGAAGAAGAGGAGCGCAAGCGCAAGGAAGAGGAAGAACGCAAGAAGCGTGAAGAGGAAGAGCGTCTGCGCCGCGAAGAGGAAGAGCGCAAGCGGCGCGAGGAAGAGGAGCGTTTGCGCCGCGAGGAAGAGGAGCGCAAGCGCCGCGAAGAAGAGGAGCGCCTGCGCCGCGAAGAGGAAGAGCGACGCCGCAAGGAGGAAGAAGAACGCAAGCGGCGCGAAGAAGAAGAGCGCCTGCAACGCGAGGAAGAAGAGCTGGTGGCACGCCACGAGGCCATCCGGCGCCAGCGCGAAGCGATCCGCGGCAGCGACAGCGTTGTCGAGCGGGCCGCCGAAGTGGCGCGCGAAGCCGAGGAAAACCGCCGGCGCGAGGCGGAGGAAGCGCGCCGTCGCGAGGAAGACGAGGCGCGCCAGCGCGAAGAGGACGAACGCCGCCGTCGCGAAGACGAGGAGAGACGCCGCGAGGAAGATGACCGGCGCCGCCGCGAAGAAGACGAACAGCGCCAGCGCGACGAGCAGCGCCGGCGCGAGGAAGACGAGCAGCGTCGCGAAGGCGAGGAACGTCGTCGGCGCGAGGAAGAGGAAGACCGCCGCCGCCGCGAAGAAGCGGACGAGCGCAAGCGCCGCGAACGCGAAGCGGGGATGCAGCCGGTGCGCGACGAGTCGAACGACGCGCCACCGTTGATGGATGTGAGCGCCTTCGGCGGCGAGGGCATCGACATCGAGGCCCAGTTGAAGGTGCAGGAAGAGGCCATGCGCAAGGCGCTCGAAGAGCAGGAGCGCCGCCACAAGATGGAAGAGGAAGCGCGCCTCGCCATGGAAGAGGCGGAGCGCGAAGCCCGCGAGCGGCAGGACATGGAGGCCCGCTCCATCGCCGAGGAGGCCAAGCGCGCCAAGGAGGACGCCGAGAAGCGTTCGCGCGAAGAGACCGCACGCAAGGCGAAGGACGACGCCGAACGCAAAGCGAAGGAGAAGGAGGAACGCAAGCAGCGCGAGGAAGAGGCGCGCAAGAAGGCGGACATCGCCCGGCAGGAAGGCGAGCGCCGCGCGCGCGAGGAGGCGCTCGCGAAGAGCCGCGCCGAGCAGGAGGAGCGCGACCGCCAGAAGGCTGCCCGCAAGGCGCTGCTCGACCAGCGCAAGCGCACGCCGTGGAACCGTGCGAAGCCCTTCGTCATCGGTTTCGGCGTGGTGATCGCGGTCCTGATGGGCACGCTGCAGTTCATGCCGATGTCTTCGTACATCCCGGCTCTGGAAGGGGCGGCGTCACGGCGCATCAAGGAACCGGTGTCGATCGCGCAGCTGCACATGTCGATCCTGCCGAGCCTCGAGTTCAAGCTGGACAACGTCAAGATCGGCCAGCAGCTCGACGTGCAGATCACGACCATCAAGGTGTATCCCGAGCTGGGGTCGCTGTTCAGCGATCAGGTGGTGGTGCGGCGCATGGAGGTGGACGGGGTCGCCACGAGCGCCGAGGCACTCGCACGCATCGTCACCTGGGCGAAGCACGAAAGCGGCGGACAGGGCAATGTCGACGTCCGGCGCCTGGTGGTGCGCAACGCGAAGATCGCGATGAAGGGAGTCGATACGCCGCCGATCGACGTGGAGGTCCTGCTATCGCACGACGCGGAGTATCGCGGGGGCAGCGTCAAGCTGTCGGACGGCACGCTCAGGGCGGATCTGACGCCCACCGATGCGGGCATCTCGATCGAGGCGAGCGGCAAGGCCTTCAAGCTGCCGATGGGCCCGGGCGTGGTGTTCGACGATTTCGTGGCGAAGGGGGTTGCGACCAACAAGGGCATCACGCTGTCCGAGATCGAGGGGCTCATGTACGGCGGCTCCGTCAAGGGCACCGCGGAGCTCACCTGGTCGACGGGCTGGAACCTGGAGACCGAATTCGAGACCGGTCACGTGGAGCTGTACCCATTCATGGAGACCCTGACCAAGGATGCCAAGTCGAGCGGCCAGCTCGATGCGAAGGGCCGGATCGAGATGACCGGGCCTTCGCTCGCGCAGCTCATGGACGCACCGCAGGCGCAAGCCAACTTCACGCTGCGCAAGGGCACGCTCGACGGCGTCGACCTGGTGCGGGCGCTGCAGACACCGGCCCGCGAGGGCATTCGCGGTGGCAAGAGCCGTTTCGACGAACTGACCGGGTCCATGAGCGTCGCGGGCGGTCGTTACCAGTACCGCAACCTGCGACTGCAGTCCGGCCTGCTGGTAGCGAACGGCCAGTTCGACGTGTCGCCCGGGCAGGACGTCAATGGACGGGTGCAGGTGGAACTCAAGAGCACGTCCAACCAGTTCCGCGGCAACTTCGCCGTGATCGGCACGTTGAAGGCGATGATGCTCAAGCCTTGATTCCCGACGGGTGCACCGCGCGGAGGCTGTGGCGCGCCCGCCGTCGATTCACCACGAACTTCACAACAAGACCATGCGCATCCAACCGTTGCTTCTCGCCGCGACCCTGGGCTTGTCGTCCATGGCCGGCGCTGGCGCCGCTATGGCGGCCAAGTCCGACTCCTGTGCCCACTGCCACGGGACGGACGGGAACTCGAGCTCCGGTCTCTACCCGAGCCTCGCCGGGCAGACCAAGGAATATCTGTATCGCCAGATCATGGCCTTCAAGGAAGGCAAGCGGAAGAATGCAATGATGTCGCCGTCCGTGGGCATCCTCAGCGAACAGGATGCGAAGGATCTCGCCGAATACTTCTCGTCGCAGAACATGTTGCGCAGCGGCAGCTTCAAGCCCGATCCGGCGCTGGTCGACAAAGGCAAGAAGGTCGCCGAGGAGGCACAGTGCGCGGCTTGTCACCAGCCGGGCTACAAGGGCCTCAACGAGTTTCCGCGCGTCGCTCGGCAGAAGCACGCATACATCATCAAGCAGCTCAAGGACTATCGCGATGGCGCGCGCACCAACGACGACGGTGTGATGAGTGCGACCGTGAAGAGCCTGACCGACGAACAGATCGAGGCGCTCGGGCACTACCTCGGGAGCTTGTAGGCGGAGGTGACGCCCCCCCCCGATAGGCCTTGCGGCCTCTCCCCCCAGGGGGCCAGCCCGCTTGGGGCGGCCCGGCGCGGGCTGAGGATGACTGCCCCCCCGATAGGCCTTCGGCCTCTCCCCCCAGGGGGCTAGCCCACTGGGGGCGGCCCGGCGCGGGCTAACGTGCCATCAGCGCGAGGTCCTCGCGCGTGTCGACGTCGGCGAAGATGCCGGCGTCGTCGACCAGCAGCTCGCTCACGCTGCCCGGGTGTGCCTTGATGACGGCACGCGCGCCGGCGTCGCCGCGCAGGTCGGACAGGTCAGGGCCGAACCGGGCGGCGAACCCCACGGGATGGCCGCGTTGCCCGTTGCAAACCGGGATGGCGATGGTGGTGCCGCGTTCCAGTGAAGACGCTACCGCGACAATGGTTTCGGTGCGCAAGGCGGGCATGTCGCCGAGGGCGACGACCCAGGCCGCTGCGTAGGGATTGGCGCGCACGCCGCAGCTCAGGCTGCGGCCCATGCCCTCGTGGGCGTCGTCGCATTCGATGACTCGGGCGCCCTCGGCGCGCAGCATGGCGATCAGCGTCGCGTCCCCCGCTCGGACCACCGCACAGGATTGCGCAATCGCCGCCTTCAGATTGCGCCACGCCACCACCGCCAGGGGCAGCCCGGACCCGGGCAGCGGATGCACGAGCTTGCCGCCGCCGAAACGGCTGCCGCTGCCGGCGGCGAGCAGGATGCCGCAGACATTGCCGTGGGCAGGAGCCACGCCGATCACTCAGCCCGCGCCGGGCCGCCCCAAGCGGGCTGGCCCCCTGGGGGGAGAGGCCGCAGGCCTATCGGGGGGGCAATCATCTTCAGCCCGCGCCGGGCCGCCCCAAGCGGGCTGGCCCCCTTGGGGGAGAGGCCGCAGGCCTATCGGGGGGGCAATCAACTTCAGCCCGCGCCGGGCCGCCCCAAGCGGGCTGGCCCCCTGGGGGGAGAGGCCGCAGGCCTATCGAGGGGGGCATATCAGTCACGCGCCGCGAGGCGCGGCGGACGGGCGGGGGCAGGTTTTGGACAATGTCGGACCGTCGATGCGTTCGAGGACTTGGTCTTCTTCTCGACGCACGCCACCGGAACGGGAGGAGGTTCGGGTGGACGACGCGGTGCCGCTGCCTTGACCGGCTTGGCCGGTGCGGCAGACGCCTTTGCTGCGGCAGCTGATGCCGATCGCGGCTCCGCCGCCGCGGTGCGAACCGGTGCCGGCGGTGGCGCCGCGACACGCCCGCGGGCCACCGGCGGATTCTTCGCGAAGTAGTGCTTGATGCCGGCGAGCAGCGCCGCGGCCATCTCGGTCTGGTAGTCCTCGTCCTTGAGGCGCTTTTCTTCTTCCGGGTTGCTGATGAAGGCCGTCTCCACCAGGATCGAGGGGATGTCGGGTGCCTTCAACACGGCGAAGCCGGCCTGTTCCACGCGTGGTTTGTGCAGCGTGTTGATGGTGCCGAGCTGGTCCAGCACCGCACGACCGAGTTTGAGACTGTCGTTGATGGTCGCGGTCTGCGACAGGTCGAGCAGCACCTGCTTCAGGAACGGATCGGCCACGTCGATGTTCACCCCGCCGATCAGGTCGGCTTCGTTTTCGCGTTTGGCGAGCCAGCGCGCCGCTGCCGACGTCGCACCGCGTTCCGACAGTGCGAAGACCGAAGAGCCACGCGCGTGCGGTTTGATGAAGGCGTCCGCATGGATCGACACGAACAGGTCGGCCTCGGCGGCGCGGGCCTTGATGACGCGGTTCTGCAGAGGAATGAAGTAGTCACCGTCGCGTGTGAGCACGGCGCGCAGGCCCGGCTCGGTGTCGATGGCCGCCTTCAGCTTGCGGGCGATGGCGAGTGTGACCTGCTTCTCCCACGTGCCGTCACGGCCCTTGGCGCCCGGATCCTCGCCGCCGTGCCCGGCGTCGATGGCGATCACGAGTGCGCGTCCACCCTTCAGGTCGAGCGGTGGCGTGGGCTTGATCACCGGTGCCTTGGACGCAGGCGCATCGGAGGACGGCTTGTCGGCGACGCCGGGCGATGAGGCAACGGGTGGCTCGGATTCCGGTCCGGCAGTCGGGCCGGGCGCAATGCCCGCGCTCTCCGGCGGGTTGCCCACCTGCGCGGCAGCCTTGTCGCGCTCGGCATTGCGCAGCAGTGCCATGACCGGATCGATCGGTTCGGTCGGATAGAAGTCGAGCACCAGCCGGTGACCGTAGTCGCCCACCGGTTTCAGCAGGAAGGCCTGGGGCTCCACCGACACCTTGAGATCGAACACGAGCCGCACCGTGCCCGGCTTCATCCGGCCGATGCGAACCGAGCGCAGGTAGGGATCGTCCGGTGCGATGCGGGCGGGCAGCGCATCGAGGATGGTCCCGATGTCCAGATCCTCGAGGTCGAGCACGAGCCGCTCGGGGTCGCGGATCGTGAACAGCTTGTAGCCGATGACCTGGGGCGATTCGAGTGTGAGTCGCGTGTAATCGGGACCGGGCCAGACGCGCACTGCAGTGAGCGGCCCGCCGAAAGAGGGGAGCGACGCCAGTGCGAGTGCAGCCGCCAGCACGCCGCCGGTCACCCAGCGGCACAGCCGATTCAATCGCTCATGAGTCCCTGCAGGCAACGTTCGCCCTTCTCCGTATGTGCTTCCAGCCGCACCGTTCTGCCGCCCTCGGGCACCACACCGAGGCTGATGTCGAGATCCGGCGCGGGCAATTCCGGACCGGCTTTCTCCGGCCACTCCACGAGGCAGACGTTGATGCCGTCGAAGTGTTCACGGAAGCCGGCGTCGAGCCACGCTTTAGGATCGTCGAATCTATAAAAATCAAAGTGGTACAAGGATAAACTAGAAAGCTTGTAAAGTTCAACCAGGGTGAAGGTCGGGCTCTTCACACGGCCGCGGTATCCCAGGGCCCGCAACAGCCCGCGCGCGAAGGTAGTCTTGCCCGCACCGAGGTCTCCGTGCAGATGGAGGCTGAGACCCGGCGTGAGTTCCGCGGCGATGCGTGCACCGAGTGCCAGCGTGGCCGCTTCGTCGGGGAGATGGCGGATCTCGGCGCTCATGCTGCGGCACCGTGACCTGCGGGAAATGCGATCTCGAGGAACACCTTGAGGGTCGCGAGCGCGTCGTCGCGCCGCCAGGCGAGCCCGATTTCGGTGAACGGGCTGCGCTCGACCGGGGCCTTGTAGACGACGCCGGTCCGGCCCAGGTGCCGCAGGGACGCGGGAATCAGGGCGACGCCGATCTCCGCCGAGACCAGGCTCACGATCGTCTGCATCTGTACCGCTTCCTGCTCGATGTGCGGACTGAAACCGGCGCTGCTGCAATAGCTCACCACCGCATCGTACAAGCTCGGGGCCAGCGGACGTGGGAACAGGATGAAGGGCGATTCGGCCAGGGCGGCCAGCCGCAACTTGCCGCGCTGGCGAGCGAGCGGGTGACGGGCCGGCAGTGCCACCACCAGGGTTTCGCGGTGGATCGTCCGATAGACCAGGCGCGCATCCTCGACCGGCGGCAGCACGAAGCCGACGTCGATGCGCCCGTCGATCAGGTCCGCCAGCTGCCGGTCGGTGGTGGACTCGTGCAGCGCGAGGTGCACTGCCGGTGCCCGCTGCCGGAACTCGCGCAGCAGCGGCGGCAGGACGTTGTAGTCAGCCGTGCTCACGAAGCCGACGGCGAGATTGCCGACTTCCCCGCGGCTCGCGCGGCGGGCGAGCAGGGTCGCCTGTTCCGTTCGTGCGAGGATCTGGCGGGCTTCACCGAGAAACGCACTGCCGGCCTGGGTGAGCGCGACCCGGCGCTGGGTCCGTTCGAGGAGCTGGACGCCGAGACTTTCTTCCAGTGCCCGGATCTGCATCGACAGCGGCGGCTGGGAGATATGCAGCCGTTGCGCCGCGCGTCCGAAGTGCAGTTCCTCCGCGACCGCCACGAAATAGCGCAGATGGCGCAGTTCGATGTTCATAGCTCTTAAGTATCAATCCGGCCCGGACAATATATTAGACGCGAGTCGTGGACTTGGGCGAAACTGCCTGAAAACTGGCGACGGACCGCGCTGTTCGACTGCGCGCGACCGCCTGCCCCCGCTCATTCCCGCTCTTCAGACTCGGAGGATTCCCCCATGGCCGACAATTGGCGCTCGAAACTCATCACGGCCGGCGTTGCCCGCTCCCCCAACCGCGCGATGCTGCGCGCCGTCGGCTTCGGCGACGGCGACTTCGAAAAACCGATCATCGGCGTGGCCAACGGCCACTCCAACATGAACCCCTGCAACGCCGGCATCCAGCCACTGGTGGACTGTGCCATGAGCGCCCTCGAGGCTGCGGGTGCCAAGCCGCAGGTGTTCGGCGTGCCGACGGTGACCGACGGCATCGGCATGGGCACCGAAGGCATGAAGTACTCGCTGGTGTCGCGCGAGGTGATCGCGGATGCGATCGAGACCTCGGTCAATGGCCAGATGATGGATGGCGCGCTGGTGATCGGCGCCTGTGACAAGAACATGCCCGGCGGCATGATGGCCATCGCGCGCATGAACATTCCCGCGATCTACGTCTACGGCGGCACGATCAAGCCGGGCCACTGGAAGGGGCGCGATCTCACCATCGCCAGCGCCTTCGAGGCGGTGGGGGCGTTTTCGGCCGGCAAGATGTCGAAGGAAGACTTCGACGGCGTCGAGCGCAACGCCTGTCCGACCGTGGGCGCGTGCGGTGGCATGTTCACCGCCAACACGATGTCCTCGTCGTTCGAGGCGCTGGGCCTCAGCCTGCTCGGGTCCTCGCAGATGGCATCGCCCGACCCGGAGAAGGCCGACTCCGCGGCCCAGTCGGCCCAGGTGCTGGTCAACGCGGTTAAGAAGAACATCCGTCCGCGCGACATCATCACGCGCAAGTCCATCGAGAACGTGGTGTCGCTGGTGATGGCCACCGGCGGTTCCACCAACGCGGTGCTGCACTACCTGGCCATCGCCTCGGCTGCCGAGGTCGAGTGGACCATCGACGACTTCGAACGCATCCGCCTGCGCACGCCGGTGATCTGCGACCTGAAGCCGTCGGGCAAGTACGTCGCCACCGATTTCCACAAGGCGGGCGGCGTGCCGGTCGTGCTCAAGATGCTGCTGGATCACGGGCTGCTGCACGGCGACTGCATGACCATCACCGGTCGCACCATCGGCGAGGAGCTGAAGGCGCTCAATCCGGTGCGGCGCGAGGACCAGGACGTCATCCGTGCGTGGGACAACCCGATGTACGAGCAGGGGCACCTCGCGATTCTCAAGGGCAACCTCGCACCCGAAGGTTGCGTTGCCAAGATCACGGGTCTCAAGAGCCCGGTGATCACCGGACCGGCCCGCGTGTTCGACTCCGAAGGAGAGACGATGGAAGCGATCATCGGCGGCAAGGTCAAGGCGGGCGACGTGGTGGTGATCCGCTACGAAGGGCCCAAGGGCGGGCCTGGCATGCAGGAGATGCTCTCGCCCACCTCGGCCCTGGTCGGCGCCGGGCTCGGCGAATCGGTCGGTCTCCTGACCGACGGGCGCTTCTCCGGTGCGTCGTGGGGCATGGTGGTGGGACACGTGGCGCCCGAGGCGTTCGTGGGCGGTCCGATCGCATTGGTGCAGGAAGGCGATACGATCACCATCGATGCCCACAAGCAGTTGATCCAGATGCACGTGTCCGACGAGGAACTCGCGAAGCGCCGTGCAGCGTGGAAACAGCCGGCACCGCGCTACACCCGTGGTCTCATGGCCAAGTACGTGAAGCTGGTGTCGACGGCCTCGAAGGGGGCGGTGACGGATCGGTTTTGAGCGTGGGTGGGGCGGAGGCCCAGGTTCTATCGCGCCGCGCTGGCCCCCATCCCAACCTTCCCCCGACGAAGTCGGGCGCTTTGCTGCCCCCATCCCCCGCCTTCCCCCGACCCGCCTTCCCCCGACGAAGTCGGGGGAAGGGGTGTACGTCCCCTCCCCCGGCTTTGCCGGGGGAGGGCTAGGGTGGGGGCCAGCGCCGCCAGTCCCCCGCTGATCCGTTGAAACACCTCCCTCTCCCCTTGCTGGCCGTACTTGCCGCCTGCCTCTCGAGCACGCTCGGCGGTTCGGCGATCGTCGCCACGCGCTTCGTGGTGCCGGAAGCGGGTGTGCTGCCCACCATCCTGCTGCGCTTCGCGGGTGCGAGCGTGCTGATGCTCGCATTCACGTTGCCGCGCATGCCGATACGCGTGGCGCCGCGGGATGCGCCACTGGTGGTGGGTCTCGGGCTGGTGCAGTTCGCGCTGTTTCCGTGGTTCTTCACCATGAGCCTCGCGCACATTCCTGCGGCGCGGGCAGCCCTCGTGCTGTCGACGCAGCCGTTGTTCACGCTGGCGTTTGCAGCACTGGTGGGCCGGGAACGATTCACGGCAACGAAAGTGGCGGGCGGTGTGCTGGCACTCTTCGCCGTCGGTTTCGCGCTCGGCGATCGTATCGTCGGCGCCAACGCCGAAACATGGAAGGGCGACGTCTACATGTTCGGTGCGGTGCTGTCGGGTTCGATCTACAACGTCGCATCCAGCTACGCGCTGCGCAAGTATCGGGCGATGGTGGCGGCGTCGGTGATGATCCCGGCCGGTGCCGTCGCCATTGCCCTGGTGGTGATCGTCCACGGTGACTGGGATGCATTCACCCACATCAGCATGCCGGGCTGGATCGCCGTGCTCTATCTCACCTGCTTCGGCGGCGCGGTGACGTTCTTTCTCTGGATCTGGGCGCTCGAGCACACGTCACCCTCGCGCGTCGCACTTGCGGTCACGTTGAATCCGGTGTCGGCGGCCTTCCTGGGCGCCGTGGTACTCGGTGAACCCGTGACCTGGCGCTTGCTGGTGGGATTGGTCGGGGTGATCGGCGCTCTGGTGCTGGCGAACTGGTCGGTGCTGCGACGGGCGATCAGTGCGCGCCCGGACCGGCCTGGGTCCGCCTGAGCGTCACCGAAGGCAGTTCGCCGAACATCGCCGCGTAGGCCTGTGCCATGCGCGGCAAATGCCAGAATCCCCAGCGCGCGGCTGCCGCCTGCACCGTGGTGGTGGCATCCGCGTGTTTGAGGTCGCGGCGCACGCCGTCCAGGCGGACCGCGCGCACGTAGGCGATCGGATTGACCCCGAAGGCGCGTTCGAATGCGTACTGCAGCGCACGACGCGAACAGCCGACGGCGCGACACAGATCGGTGACCGTGAACGGTTCATCCACGTGTGCGACGATGAACTCGCGCGCGCGGCGAGCGATGGCGGGCGCCCGGCCGGTGTCGGGCGAAGGTTGCGCGGGCTCGGGCGTGTCCAGGGCGAAGTGCAGCGCTTCGAGCAGGCCGTGGCGCAGGTGCCGATGAGTCGCGGCGCTGTCGAAGCGCCCCGGTTGCACTTCGGCCATGCGGATGGCTTCGAGCAGCAGATCGAGCAGCGGCCGGCGCCGCGCTTCCTCGAGCGTCGCGAGCGATCGCCCGGCAAGGGGTGCTTCGACGTGGGTTCCCGCCTGTCCGTCGAAGAACTCGCCCAGCGCGCTTTCCGGGATGGTGAACCCGACGCATTCGGCACGCCGCGGCGTGCGCAATTCGAAGGCGCGACCCGGCTCGAAACAGATCAACGTGCTCGCCTCGACGCTGGTGCCATCCCAGTAGGCGGGCGCCGACAATTCGGTGGCGGTGGCGAATGTCCAGTAGCCGGGCTGCGCGACCCCGGACTGGTGCACGCACTGTCCGATGCGTTCCCGGAAGACCTCGATGCCGTCGAAGGCGATCGATTGCCAGCGCCCCTCGAACTGCCCGGCGGTCAACTGCTGATAGCGCTGGTCGAGCGTGGCGAGCAGCCCGGCCTGCTCATCGGCATCGGACAGCTGCCACGCGGAAACGCGCGGCGCGAGTGCAACCGGTTCGGCGATGGCGGTCACTGGGGGGTGGCGCGCTCCGGTAGGAAGGTTGCGATGGAGTCTAGCCCTGCTGTTGCGGCGCCACAATGCGCCGACGGCGGCGTGCCAAAAGCGGATAACGCAGTGACAGGGCCCCGGGGTACCGTTGCCTGGCGCGGCGGTCCGCCGCCGCAGCGCCCGGCCGGGGCGCGGGATTGCCGGCCCATCTACGGGAGAAGGTCCATGGCCACGATCCAGGAAACGGAGACCACTGTCCTCGGTGCCTGTCCGCACGATTGCCCCGACACCTGTTCCATGCTGGTCAAGGTGAAGGACGGGCGGGTGACCGGCGTGCAGGGCAATCCGGACCACCCGTTCACGCACGGCCGCCTGTGTGCCAAGACCAACCACTACGAGGAGCGCGTCTACCACCCGGAACGGCTGCTCTATCCCATGCGCCGCTCCGGGCCGAAGGGCTCCGGTCAGTTCACCCGCATCGGCTGGCAAGAGGCCCTCGACACCATCGCCGCGCGCTGGAAGTCCATCATCGCCGAAAGTGGTGCCCAGGCGATCCTGCCCTACAGCTACCTCGGGCACGAAGGGCTCCTCAACGGCCTGACCGTGGGCGATCCGTTCTTCAACAAGCTCGGCGCCACCGTGTCCGAGCGCACCTTCTGCGATTCGGGTGCCTGTACGGCGTACATCATGACCGTGGGTCCGACACCCGGCATGGATCCCGAGAGCCTCGCCCACTCGAAATTCATCCTGCTCTGGGCCTGCAACATGCTGAGCACGAACGCGCATCTGTGGCCGTTCGTCGCCGAGGCGCAGCGCAACGGTGCGAAGGTGGTGGTGATCGATCCGTTCCGGACGCGCTCGGCGCAGCTCGCCGACCAGCACATCCGCATCCGCCCGGGCACGGATACCGCGCTCGCCCTGGCGCTGATGCACGTGATCATCCGTGACGGCCTGGTGGATCGCTCGTACGTAGCGGACTACACCGTCGGTTTCGATGAGCTGGTCGAGCACGTGAAGCCCAACACGCCCGCGTGGGCGGAAGCGCACACCGGCGTGCCGGCCGCGGTCATTGAAACGCTGGCCAAGGAGTATGCGCAGTCCCAGCCCTCGGCCATTCGCATCGGTGTGGGCATCGAACGTTCCGCCGGTGGCGGCCAACTGGTGCGCGCGCTGTCCTGTCTACCGGCTCTGGTGGGCGCCTGGCGCAAACCCGGCGGCGGCATCCTGCAGCTGCCGCTGTGGGCGTTCCCGATGAACTGGCCGGGGTTGCAGCGGGCCGATCTGCTGCCGCCCGGCACACGCGTGTTGAACCAGTGGGAACTCGGCCGTGCCCTCACCGGCGCGCTCGAGCTCGACCCGCCCATCCGCTCGCTGTTCGTCTACAACAGCAATCCGCTGATCGTGGCGCCGGACCAGGCGCGCATGCGCACGGGGCTCGCGCGCGAGGATCTGTTCACCGTCGTCAGCGAACATTTCGTGACCGACACGGCGCGCTATGCCGACATTCTGCTCCCCGCCGCGACCCAGGTGGAGCAGGACGACCTCATGTTCTCCTGGGGACACCTGTACCTGACGCTCAACCGCAAGGCGATCGAGCCGGAGGGCGAGTCCGTCAGCAACGCGGAACTGTTCCGGCGGCTCGCGCGCGTCATGGGCTTCGACGATCCGTTCTTCTTCCGCAGCGATGAGCAGATGATGCGCGAGTCCATGGACTGGGCCAATCCGGCGCTCGCCGGCATCACGCTCGAATCGCTCGCCGGCAAGGGCTACGCGCGGCTCAACCTGCCGCCCGCCGACCAGTTCGCGCCGCACGCCAACGGCGGCTTTCCCACGCCGTCGGGGAAAGTCGAGCTCAAGTCCTCGATCGCGGCCGGCGGCAATTTCGTGCTGCCGGTGTTCCGCCAGGGGTCGAACGAGTTCCAGGACGGGTCCCCGGCGGCGCTGCTGCCCACGTGGATTCCACCGCGCGAGGCGCCGAAGTCCAATCCGGCGCTCGCGCAACGGTTTCCGCTGTCCATGCTCTCGCCGAAGAGCCACAGCTTCCTCAACTCCGAGTACGCGAATCTCGCGCGTCAGGTAGAACGCGAAGGACCGCAGCACGTGCTGGTCAATCCCGCCGACGCGGCATCCCGCCGCATCACGGAAGGCATGCCGGTGATGGTGGAGAACGCCCGCGGTGCCTTCCGCGCGGTCGCCAGGATCACCGAGGACATCATGCCCGGCGTCGTGCTCGCACCGCTCGGCTACTGGGCCTATCGCTCGGCCGGCGAGGCCACGCCGGCCGCACTCAATCCGACCGCCTACGCCGATCTCGGGCGCGCACCGACCTTCTCGGACAACCTGGTCGAGCTGCGGGCCGCGCCATGACCCACGTCGTCACCTCGAACTGCACCGGTTGCCGCTTCACCGAATGCGTGACGGTGTGCCCGGTCGAATGTTTTCACGGCGACGCCGAGCGACTCTACATCGATCCCGGACTGTGCATCGATTGCGGTGCCTGCATTCCGCTGTGCCCGGTGAAGGCGATCTACGATCTGGTGGACGTGCCCGCGGCGCAGCGCGAGTGGATCGCCATCAACGCCGAGCGCGCAGCGCCACTGCCGGTGATGCGCGCCAAGCAGGCCGCGTTGCCCGATGCCGAGGCGCAGCGCGTGGCGTTGGGGTTCGCGTAGGGTGATGTCCCCCCCGATAGCCCTTGCAGCCTCGCCCCAAGGGGGACGGGCTGCTTGTGGGCTGAGGCTGGACTCGGAAAGGCTCTGCGGCATGTCTGTCCCTACCGAATGCCATCGGCCTTCGGCCGATGGCAGGCCCGGGTCGGGCTGAGCGGTTCCCGCCGTGGCGGTGCAGGCGCAGATCGCAATCGTCGGCAGCGGGCCCGCGGGCTTCTACACCGCCGAGGCGCTGCTGCGCGCTGGACTCGACTGCAGCATCGGTCTGTACGAGCGGTTACCCGCACCCTATGGCCTGGTCCGCTACGGCGTTGCGCCCGATCATCCGAAGCTGAAATCGGTCACTGCGGTGTTCGATCGTATCGCCGCCGATCCGCGTATCCGCTATTGCGGCGGCGTCGAAGTCGGACGTGACGTCACACTCGCGGAACTGGAGGCGCATCATCACGCCGTGGTCCTGGCTTGTGGGTCACCCATCGGGCGCCAGCTCGGCGTAACTGGCGAGACCCTGGACGGCGTGATGAGCTCGGCGACCTTTGTCGGCTGGTACAACGCGCACCCCGACGATGCCGCTGTACAACCGCAGCTCGATCATCCGACGGCCGCAGTGATCGGCATGGGGAATGTAGCGATGGATGTCTGCCGCCTGCTGTGTACCGACGTGGGCAACCTGGCAGGTCACGACGCCGCACCGGCAGCCCTGGCGGCCTTGGCGGGGAGTCGCGTGCGTGAAGTGCACCTCATCGCACGGGGCGCCCCGGGTGCCGCGAAATGCACGGTCAAGGAGTTGCGTGAGCTCGGCGCGCTGCCGGGCCTGGCCGTGCGCTTCGCGCGGGAAGCCGCCGTGTTCGAGGCGGGCGAGCCCACGGATCTCGTTTCCGAATGGCGGGCGCTCGCAGCCCGGCCCGATCCGCCGTACATCGAACGCACGCTGCATGTTCATTTCTACTCGGCGCCCGTGGCATTCGAAGGTGCTGGCCGTCTCGCGGCCCTGCGGCTGCGAGACTCTTCCGGTGCGGCCACCACCGAGCGCGTGATTCAGTGCGGACTCGCGGTGACCTGCATCGGCTATCGCGGTCGGCCGCCGGCCGGTGTGCCGCTCGACGACAGAAGTGGCGTGGTGCCGAACGCCGGCGGGCGCGTGCGCGCCACTCGTGCCGGCTCGCGGGCAGGGCTTTACGTCGTCGGCTGGCTCAAGCGCGGCCCCACCGGGGTGATCGGAACCAACCGGGCCGACGCTGTCGAGACAGCGGCGTGCGTCATGGAAGATCTATCCGGATCTGCGATCGAACCTCGTGCCGGGAGTGCGGCCATCGAAGCGCTATTGCGCGCGCGCGCCGTCAGGCCGATCGATTTCGCCGCCTGGCAGCAGCTCGACCGCTGGGAGCGTGAGCGCGGCCTGGCGTGCGGTGCGGCGCGGGTGAAGGTGTCGGGGCTACCCGAGGCCTATGCCGTTCTCGACGCGGCGGCGTCGACCCCGGCCTGACCTACCACCGATACCAGTACGGCCACCCGCCCCCGTAGTAGGGCCGGTAGGGATAGCCCCACCCGTAGCCCCAATACATGCTCTGGTACCTCAGGCGGGTGTCCATCTCGACGCTGGCGACGTAGGTACGCTGGATGTAGTCGAGCACGGAGTCGTCGACGCCTTCTTCGCGCAGCTTGGCGAACTGCGAGCCTGACACCTCGAAGATCGTCCGCGACTCCTTGAGCTGGTTGATGATGTCGGGGGGCGGCGTGCCCGCTTTCGAATGCTGGATCACCTGCTCCAGGGTCATCGGCACGCGCTTCTCGGTCGTGGCGCAGGCACCGAGAGCGACAGCCGCGAGCAGCGCCAGGGCGGCCGCACTACGGCGTGTCGATGGTCGATTGGCTGACATGGTCCGGACCTCTCCTCAGGAGGTAAGCGCCCGCGGCGGAGTAGCCCGCCAGCAGGAGGTGCATGAAGAGCGGGGTGGAATACGCCCCGTCCCCGGCGACGGTACGGATGGCGGCGATGAGCGCCTCGGCCGCAACGAACACCAGGGCCGCCAACAGCCAGAGCGGCTGGATGAGGTGCGCCGCCGCTGCGCGATTGCCGCCGTAGCGCAGGGCGAGGCGCGCCATGGGTGCTGCCATGGTCGGCAGCAGCAGTGCCACCAGCGCGAACGGTGCATAGATCGCAGCCATCAACCCGGAGCTCGCGCGGGCGTCCCCAGCCATGCCGGTTGCCCCGCCCCAGAAGAACGCCACTGCGGCCGCCGCGACCAGCGTGGTCACCGTCAGGACGGCTGCCGTGAGCATGACCAGGATCAAGATGGGTTTCATCGCCCGAGGGGAAGATGTCGGTTAGATATGGTTCGACGCGGCCGGTTCAAACGGCTCGTGGCGCAGCGCCTTGCAACCGCGGATTTCCGTGTACTTTGAGGAGGATAACGATGCAAAAGCCGATTGGTGTACTGCTGGCCGGTGCCGCGGTGGCGATGATCGGGGGGCCGTCCGTCGCCGCCGATCTCGAGCGCGGCCAGTCGCTGCACGATACCCATTGCGTCATCTGTCATACGACTTCCGTTTACACCCGCGAAGACCGGATCGCCAATACCTACCTCGAAGTCCGGCAGCAGGTGCAGCGCTGGCAGGAGAACACCAAACTGCGCTGGACCCCGTACGACATCGACAGCGTCACCGAATATCTCGCGGGCAGGTACTACAAGATTCCGTAGTGAAGTCTACGCCGGCTCGTCCGGATCGATCTGCCGCTCCAGCCACGCGATCTGGTCCTTGATGAGCAGTTTGCGTTTTTTCAAGCGGCGCAGGCGCAGCTCGTCGTGACCGGGATCGTCGATGACGCGCGCGATGACGTCGTCGAGATCGCTGTGCTCCAGCTTGAGCTCCGCGAGGCGGTGCAGCATCGCGGCCTTCGGCACCGTCTCTTCGGTCATGCGCGATGCCTCGACAGCATCGCGCTGCCCAGCACGACGTCGAAGCGCCCAGCCAGTTCGCTGCCGGCGTTTGGCGAGCGCTCCAGAGCGACGATCAGGGCTTCGCGCGCCTTGCGGTCGCTGATGCCGCGCAGCAGGAAGTCGCCGGCGTTCTCCGGCGCACCGGCGAGGTACATCTGCGTGTAGAAGGGGCCGAAGCCGCGACCGGTCAACGCGAAGTGGATGTGCGGTGCACGACCCGGGTAAGCGATCGGCTTCACCGTCCGGAACCGATAGCCGCCGTCGTCGTTGCTCACGGTCTCACCAAAGCCCTGGAAGTTCGGGTCGAGCGGCAGATCGCTGTCATCGCCCGGATGGTGGTAGCGACCGTACCCGTTCACCTGCCAGATCTCGATCTTGACACCGGCGACCGGCCTGCCGTCAGTGTCGAGAATGCGACCGGCCACGTCGGTGATGGTGCCGTGTGCCAAGCCGTTGCCGCCTGCGATCTTGACGAGATCGTTGTCGCGGTCGAGCGGCAAGGTCACGGGATAGAACGGCCCGCGCATTTGCGCCGGGGTGGCGACGAGTTCCGCCAGCGCACCTTTGACGCCGGCCAATTGGGTGATCGCGATGGCAGCGGCCCCCGCGAGGCGCCGGCGTGCAGTCGAAAACTCGTTCATTGCCTTCACCTCGCGCCGCTCGCTCAGTAGCGGTTGTAGCGCTCCAGCGCCTTCAGCATCGACCTGGTCTCCTCGATGATCGGGACCATCTTCGTTTCCTTGTCGGCGTACGCCTTGAGCAGTGCCAGCACCTGCGCTGCCGAAGCTTGCGGCACCACGACCGCGCCATCGGCGTCCGCCACGATGTAATCGCCCGGATGCACCATCACGCCGCCGCACAGCACCGGAATCTGCTTGTCGACGCTCACCATGCGGCCCACTGAAGTGGCGGGGCTGACCCGCCGCGACCACACCGGCAGTCCGATCTGTCGGATCTCCGTGATGTCGCGCACGGCACCGTCGATCACCGCCCCTTCGAGTCCGCGCACTTTCGCGGTGGTCGCCATGAGGTTGCCCATGGCTGCGATCTCGAGGCCGTCCTGCATCACGTACACCAGCACGCTACCGGGTTCCGCCTGATCGAGAATCTCGAGCATGTGGTTCTGGTACTTGCGCGTGTCGTTGCGCAGCACCGGGCGCATCAACGCGGTCGCAGCACGCCCCACGATCTTGGTATCGATGAGCGGCTTCATGTCGGCCGACATCCAGCCGCGCGCGCCGGTGGCCTCGTCCACGGCATCGGCGATGTTGCCGGTGCTGTTGATCGGGTCGCGCAGCGCGGCGAGAATCTCGTCGTGCGTCACGGGCGTGACGTCGGCTGCCGTTGCGACCGTCGCGATGGCGGCCGTGACGATGACCGCGAACCATCTCCTTGCTCGAAACATCCCTTTCCCCCACCCAGTGTCGCCGATAGTGAAGAAATCATACGCCCCTTGGGTGACGGGCCGGACTCGAGCGCGCCGATGAGCGACCGGAACGCGCCATTCCAGGGCATCTATCCGATGCTGTATGCGTGCTTCGGTCGCAATGGCGAACTCGAACGCGAACTCATGCGTGCCCAGGTCCAGGCGGCCGTGGCGGGTCGCGCCCATGGCGTCGCAGTGCTCGGTCTCGCCACGGAGGTGAACAAGCTCGGCGCGGGCGAACGGCGAACGCTGATCGAGTGGGTCGCGCAGGATCTCGACGGGCGTTTGCCGCTCGCTATCACCGTGGCACCGGGCAGTGTCGCGCAGCAGGTCGAGCAGGCACGGTTCGCTCGCGCGTCCGGTGCGGCGTGGGTCATCCTGCAACCGCCGCCGGATCGCGGGGAGACCGAAGCGTACTACCGCCGGCACTTCGGTGCGGTGATGGACGCACTGGATTTTCCGGTGGCGATCCAGAACGCACCGGAATACACGGGTGTCGGAGTGTCCGCCGAAGGCATCGCCGAACTGGCGCGTGAGCATCCCAACTTCACGGTGCTGAAGGGCGAAGGCCCGGTGATTCAGATCCGCCGCGTCATCGAGGAAACCGGCGGCCGGCTCGCGGTGTTCAACGGCCGCAATGGGCAGGAGTTGCCCGACAATCTGCGCGCGGGTTGCGCCGGCATGATCCCGGCGACCGACACCTTCGACTGGCAGGTGCGTATCTTCGAAGCCATGCGGGCCGGCCGCGATGCCGAGGCGGAAGCCGTCTATCGCGAAGTGCTGCCGGCCATCATCTTCGGCATGCAGTCGCTCGACACGCTCGTCTGCTATGGCAAGCGCATCGCGTTGTTGCGCATGGGGTTCGGCGAGGCCGTGTACGACCGCTCACCGGCACTGGCGCCATCTGCATTCGGGCTCGAATGCGCTCGGCGATTCGCAGCGGCATTGGGCCCGCTGCGCTACTGAAGCATCAGCTCGTCGTCGTGGACGTCTTGCGGATGTGGATCGTGCCGGCGACGCCGGGTTTGCTATAGCGCTTGTAGTACGCGAGTACCTTCGGTACGTACTGACGCGTTTCCTGGTACGGCGGAATGTTGCCGTAGCGGATCACCGCACCTTCGCCGGCGTTGTACGCGGCCAGTGCCAGGCGCATGTCGTTGCCGAACATGCCCATCAGGTCCTTGAGGTAGCGCGTGCCGGCGTCGATGTTCTGGCGCGGATCGAGCAGGTTGGTCGCGCCGTAGCGCGCACCCGTCTCGGGAATGAGCTGCATCAGTCCGCGCGCGCCCTTGGGCGAACGGGCGAACTGGTTGTATCCGGATTCGGCCGAGATCACCGCGTGGATAAGGGCGGCATCGACACCGTGCTGGCGTGCAGCGGCCTGGACATGGTCGTCGTACCGGCCGCGAGCGACCGGCGAGTAGCGGCGGGCGGCGCGATCCTCGACGATCTTCGACACCGCCGAGGGCTCCTTGTTGAGCTTGATGTGGAGCTGGCAGCGCGGATCTTCGGGGACGTTGGTGAAGAGCGGGGTCCCGTCGGCCTGGTTGCACTTGTAGATGTCGGCAGCGGCAAGGCCGCTCTGCGTCAGGGCAATACCCCCGAACGCGCAGGCGAGGAACACGGTCTTCAGGCGCATGGCAGTTTTGATTTCTTATTGAAAACAGTAAGTTGATGACATCCGACGGAGCGTCGGGCTGGCTCCATCGGAGCGCAACCGGAGTGTCAGCAACTTCTCTGCCAAGGCCGCCTGCGCCTTAGCCTTAACGGCATCGGACCCCAGGGGCTTAAGGTGCCGTGCCGGGTTGGCGGCGGGGGATCAGCACGGTCGCCACGGCGGCGACGATCAGGGCGAGGGCGGCGTAATCCGACCATTCCGGCCGTTCTCCGAGCACCAGCATGCCGCTGAACACGGCCACCACCGGAATCGTCAGCGTGCCCAGCGCCGAGACGCCCGCCGGGGCGAGCGAAACGATCTTGAACCAGATCCAGTGGCAGATGATGAACGCCACGATCATGTTGTAGACGAGTCCGACCATGGCCGACGGCCCGATCGGACGCCACTGCGAAGGCTCGAGCAGCAGCGCGCCGATCGCCAGCGGAATGCCGCCCAGGAACAGGTTCCAGGCGGTGAAGCTGGTGGTGGGCAGCGAGCTGCGATACTTCTTGGTGAGAGTCGTTCCGGTTGCCCAGCAAAAGGCGGCACCGATGATCAGCAGGGCCCCGAGCGGCGCAGCCTTGAGCGAGGCGAGCTCCGCAACCAGCAGCAACGCCAGGCCGGCCATCCCCAAGGTCACGCCGGCCAGCCGGCGCCGCGTGAGCTTCTCGTGCAGGATCGGCGTGGAGAGCAGCACGGTCCACAGCGGCATCGTGTACGCGAGGATCGCCGAGCGCCCCGAGGGCATCATCTGAATGCCGTAGGCGATGAGGATGTTCCACAGCGTGACGTTGCAGAGCGACATCAGGGTGAGCGGGACCCATTCCGCGCGCGGCACGGCGATGCGCAGTCGGCTCAGCCGCGCGATCGCGAACAATCCCACGGCACCCGCCGCAACACACAGGAAGCGGAACGTGAAGACGGGGATGTCCGCGAGCCCCATCTTGATCATCGGCCAGTTCATGCCCCAGCCGAGGGTCAGGATGGCGAGCAGCAGCCACGTGGAGCGCGGCAGGGTGGCGGTGTTCGGGCCCATGGAGGCCGGCATGCTACACGCCCGTCGGGTTAACATCCGCGGATCATGCAGACCATCGTCCGGTTTCTGATCTTCTGGGGGCTCAACACGCTGACGCTGTGGGTCGCATCGCAATTGCTGCCCGGACTGGGATTTTCCGGTCCCGAGGCGTTGCTGCTCGCGGGCCTCGCCTTCGGTATCGTCAACACGTTCCTGAAGCCAGTGCTGTTCATCCTGACCCTGCCCATCACGTTCGTGACCCTGGGGCTCTTCGTGCTGGTGCTCAACACGGGGATCCTGTTCCTGGTCGCGTGGCTGGTGCCGGGATTCACGGTGGGCACGTTCTGGCAGGCGTTCTTCGCCGCGCTGTTCATCTCGTTCTTCAGTTTCCTGTTGAACCTGCTACTGCGCGGTCAGGTCGTGCGCATCAACGTCAACAAGCAATGAATACGCACTCATCACAGGGGAGGAAAAGAACATGAAGCTCGTCGCAAGTCTGTCCGGGGTGGCGCTGTGCGCCGTGGCGCTGGGGTCCAACGCGCAGAGCTGGTCGCCGCCGGCGCCCGAAGCGCGTTGTCCGTCGAAGTGGGGCGCCGCGGACGAACGCGGTGCCGCGAACCTGCAGACCGCCCAGCAGGTGATGAAGGCCGCGAGCCTGATCCGCACCGGGGAAGTCATCGAACTGGGTCGTACGCTGTCCTCCGACATTCCGCTGTTCGGGACGCGCAAGTTCGAGATCCACTTGAAGCGCACCGGGCCGGCGATCGGCAGCAACCAGCGCCGCAGCAACGAGGAGCTGATCGTGACCGAGATGGGGCAGGTGGGGACGCAGTTCGACATGTTCCCGCACCAGACCATCGGCGACATGACCTACAACTGCGTGAAGACCGACGAGATTGCCACACGCGGCGGATTCACCAAGATGGGCGTCGATCGCATCGGCATGCTGTTCACCCGCGGGATCCTGATCGACGTGGCGGCGCTCAAGGGCGTGGACATGCTGCAGTCCGGCTACGAGATCACGCCGGACGATCTGCAGGCGGCGCTGAAGCGCCAGAACCTGACCATCCAGCCTGGCGACGCCGTGCTGATCCATTCCGGCTACGGCAAGCTGTGGGGCGTGGACAACGCCAAGTACAACAAGGACACGCCCGGTATCGGTGCGCCGGCCGCGGAGTGGCTGGCGAAGCAGGACGTGATGCTGATGGGCGCCGACACCTTCGGCGTCGAAGTCGCGCCCAACCCCGACAAGACCATCAGCCTGCCCGTGCACCAGATCGCATTGGTGGTGAATGGCATCTTCCTGCTCGAGAACGTGAAGCTCGACGAACTCGCCGCGAAGCAGATCCACGAGTTCGCGTTTGCCGTGCAGCCGCTCAAGATCAAGGGCGGCACCGGGTCCACCGTCGCGCCGGTTGCGATTCACTGAGCACCGGAACGTGACCGCACGTCCTGCCGTCGACTGGTACTTCGACGTCATCTCGCCGTACGCCTATCTGCAGGCGGAGCGGCTCGGCGAAGTCGATGCGGTGGCGGACGTGCGCTGCGTGCCGGTGCTGTTCGCCGGCCTGCTCGAGCGCTGGGGGCAGAAGGGTCCGGCCGAGATCTCGCCGAAGCGCCGCTTCACCTACCGGTACTTCGTCTGGGAGGCCACGCGGCGCGGTCTGACGCCGAAGATCCCGCCGGCGCATCCGTTCAATCCGCTGAAGTTGCTGCGGCTCGCCATCGCGCTCGACGCGCGGCGCGACGCGGTGCTCGACATCTTCCGCTTCGTGTGGCGTGACGGACTGACTTCGGACGACCCGGCTTCCTGGAAGCTGCTGTGCGATCGGCTCGATGTTCCGGACGCTGATGCACGCATTGCCGCACCGCAGGTCAAGGACCGCCTGCGGGCCAACGGCGAGCAGGCCACGGCCCGCGGCGTGTTCGGCGTTCCGACCTTCGTCACGGCCGACGGGGAGATATTCTGGGGCGAAGACGCGACGCCGATGCTGCTCGACTACCTCTCCGGGGACGCGTTGTTCAAGTCCCCGGTCATGGCCGGCGCGGATACGTTGCCCATGGCCGCGCAGCGGGTGCCGCTCACCAAGTAGCGGCTCGATCGCAGCGCTCCGATCGCAAGTCACCCTCCAGCCGGTGCCCGGAATGCCGATGACTACGGACGGACTCATCCGGATCCGCCCGATCATGCAACTTCGCCTTTGCGCCGTCCTGCTGCTTCCTCTCATCCTGCTCGCGGGGTGTGACGATGTGCGCGAACGCGCCACCCGCAACGAGATCTACCAGCTCGCCTATCGCAAGGCGCAGCTGCAGGCCGCGCTGGAAGTCTGCGATCCGAAGGCACCGGCCACTATCGAGCACGCAGAAGCCTGGCAGGAAGTGTTCGAGTCCGCCGATGGCTGGCTCGGCATCACTGCGGCCGGTATCGAGAATCGACGCGCGGCTGCGCTCGAAGAACCGATCGATGTCCCGGAAAGCGCGTGTCCGACGGTGCGCAAAGCCATGAAAGCCTCCATGGCTGAATCGACGCGCTGGTCGGCGCGCGTGGCGGGCAAGGAATTGTGCGGCTGGATGTCCTGCGACTGAGTGCGAAGTCATTTGCACCGTACCAGATGAGGCGAACCCCACCGTAAGGCACTCCTTCCCCCGTCGCAGATGGGGAAGGCTGGGATGGGGGCGGGTAGTTGTCGTGATACGAGCGGCGCTGCCCCCACCCTGACCCTCCCCCGGCAAAGCCGGGGGAGGGGACGTACATCCTTGTGCCGAGACGAACCACACCTTGAGGCACTCCTTCCCCCGTCGCAGATGGGGGAAGGTTGGGATGGGGGCGGGCAGTGGTCGTGATGCGAGCTGCGCTGCCCTCACCCTGACCCTCCCCCGGCAAAGCCGCGGGAGGGAACGCACACCTTACTTTGTCGCGATTTCGAAAGCCGCGATAGACGTGCTGTGCATCACCCGCGCAGGCTGCGCACCTCGGCCGTGCGCGGCAGGCGGGCCGGCAGTGCATCCTTCAGTTTCGACCGCGCATCGCGCAGCATCTTCTCGGTGGTGGCCCAGTCGATGCAGCCGTCGGTGACCGATACGCCGTACTGCAGTTTCGAGAGATCCGCCGGGATCGACTGGTTGCCCGCGTTGATGTTGCTTTCCACCATCACGCCGACGATCGCCTGATTGCCTTCCACGATCTGGTGGGCCACATCCTGCATCACCAGCGGCTGCAGGCTCGGATCCTTGTTGGAGTTGGCGTGGCTGCAGTCGATCATGATGTTCGCCGGCAGCTTGTTCTTCGCGAGTTCCTTCTCCACCAGGGCCACGGTGACCGAGTCGTAGTTCGGGCCCTTGGCGCCTCCGCGCAGCACGATGTGGCCGTAGCCGTTGCCGCGGGTGCGGATGATCGCGACCTCGCCCCGAGGGTTGATGCCCAGGAAATTGTGCGGGCGCGAGACCGACAGGAGCGCGTTGATCGCCACCTGCAGGCCGCCGTCGGTTCCGTTCTTGAACCCGACCGGCGTCGACAACCCGCTCGCCATCTCCCGGTGGGTCTGCGACTCGGTCGTGCGGGCACCGATGGCGCTCCAGGTGACGAGGTCGCCGAGATACTGCGGGCTGATCGGGTCGAGCGCCTCCGTGCCGGCGGGCAGGCCCAGTTCGTTGATGTCGAGCAACACCTTGCGCGCGAGTTGCAGGCCCTCCTCGATGGCGAACGAGTCGTCCATGCGCGGATCGTTGATGAGCCCCTTCCACCCGGTGGTGGTGCGGGGCTTCTCGAAGTAGACGCGCATCACGACGAAGATCGTGTCGCTCACCTCGTCGGCAACCGTCTTCAAGCGGCGCGCATAGTCCATGGCGGCAACCGGGTCGTGGATCGAGCAGGGGCCGACCACCACCAGCAGCCGGTGGTCGCGCCGATCGAGGATGCGCTCGACCGTCTGGCGACCTTCCAGCACCGTGCGCTCGGCACGTTCCGTGAGCGGCAGGCGGCGCTTGATCGCCTCGGGGGAGGCGAGCACCTGCTGCTCGACGACGTTGACGTTGTATACGAGTTTCTCGTCCATGACCGTATCCAGGGAGGCATCGGCGGGCAACAGGCCCGCGTGGGCCAGAGAGTCTACCGGACGCCTCCCCAGGGAGAAAGACCGCCCCTCGAGCGCGGTGCCAAGCTCAATTTCCCGCTGCCGGTGCCGTAGTTGAGGGGACTTTCCGCCGTCTTTCTCCCGAATGCGCTGCCTAGCTCCCCTCCTGGTCGCCCTCTGGTCCGTTCCGGTCTGTGCATCGGACTGGCTGGACATTGCCTCGCCGCCCTGGATGCGGGCCGAGTTGGACACCGCGAGCCTGGTCAGCGACGGGGTCAATGCCCGGGCCTGGGACCGCGTCACGTACAGCGACGATCAGTTCCACGACAGCGGCGATGTCCGGTGGCGCAGTGTCAAGACGCTGATGAGCTATCAGTGCGCCCGCCGGACCACGGTTCCGCTCGGCCGCATCTTCTTTGCAGCAGACGGATCGCAACTGATGCGGCAGAACCTCGAAGGGGTCGAATTGCCGCGCCCCGTGGTCCCCGATACGCCGCGCGAACGAATGCTCGAGTTTGCGTGCCGCCAGCCGGCGGCACCGGCCGCGGCGGCACGGCAGTCGCCGCCAGTGGGTCCAGGTATCGTCGCACTGCCGGAACCGGCGCAGGCGAAGGCGGCACCGAAGCGCAAAAGCAAACCGAAGCCCGTGGCGGTTGCGGAGCCGGCCAAGCCGCCCGCAGCGCCGAAGGAGAAGGTGGCGGGCAAGGGCGCCGAAGAACCCAGGATCGAGAAACCCGAACCGAAGCATGTGCACTGGAGCTATACCGGCGCCAAGGATGGCGCGGCGCAATGGCACAAGCTCTCGCCGGAGTTCAAGCAATGCGCCGCCGGTCAGCGCCAGTCGCCCATCGACATTCGCGGCGGGGTCAGACTGACCCTCGAGAACGTGAAGTTCGACTACAAGAGTTCGCCCCTCAGGATCATCGACAACGGTCACACGGTCCAGGTGAATTACGCGCCCGGCAGTTCCATCACCGTCGGCGGCAAGACCTTCGAACTCGTGCAGTTCCATTTCCACAAACCGGCCGAGGAACGCGTCAATGGTCGTGGTTTCGAGATGGTGGCGCACCTCGTGCACCGGGACAAGGAAGGCCGGCTCGCAGTGGTGGCGGTGCTGTTCATCGCCGGGACCGACCATCCGCTCATCCAGACGTTGTGGAACAACCTGCCGATCGCCCAGATGCGCGAGGACGAACTGCCCGCGGTGAAGATCGACGCCGCGCAGTTGCTGCCCAAGGTGCGGGGCTACTACACCTACATCGGGTCGCTCACGACACCGCCGTGTACCGAAGGCGTTCAGTGGATCGTGCTGAAGACGCCGGTGCAGGTGTCGCGCGAGCAGATCGACGTGTTCGCGAAGGTCCATGACAAGAGCGCGCGTCCCACCCAGGCCGCAAACGGTCGCCTGATCAAGGAAACACTCTAAGCCTCCGCCTTAAGTCCCGGTGCGGTATGACGTTTACGCCGCAACGCACAGGCCTGCGCGCGGCTCGAATTTCCGTGGCATATCGGTTGCTTCGAGGGGTGGTGCCATGCACCCCCTGCTCACGCGCCGCCGCCGCGCGAACGACACCCAGCCGGTAACCGCGCTGTCTCGGGAGCAATTGCTCTGGTGTCTGCAGGCGTTGTGCCGCAGTCATCGCGGGTCCTGCGATGCCGAACGACTGCTCGACGAGACCGTCGAGCCCTACTCGTGGTCTTCGCTCGAGGCCGCTGCCGAGAAGCTGGGACTGCGCTGCAGTTACCGCTGCGTGCGCTTGTCGCGCATCCCGCCGGAAGCCATGCCTTGCCTCGCGCTGTTGCAGAGTCCGGCTCCGGATCGGTTTGGCTCGCAGCGCCCCGCGTTGATCGTGCATCTGGACGATCGCGAGGCACGCTACTACGTGCCCGGCGAATCCGCCATGCGGCAGGAGAATCTCGAGGATCTCGCGAAGCTCTACACCGGGATCGTCCTGTACGCGACACCGGAGCGTTCGACCGCAGCACTCGAACATCGGGAATCGCGCATGTTCGGTCTCAGCTGGATCCCGCAGCTGCTGAAATAGCCGCGTTTCAGTCGTGGCCGCGAGCCGCGACGAAACCTTTTGCTGCCATGCATCCGATGCTCACCCGCCACCAGCGCCGCGCCACCGACGGCGAGCCCGCACCTGCACTGACGCGCGAACAGATGGCCTGGGCCATCGGTGGCCTGTGTCGTGCATTCCGCATCCCGTTCGATGCGGAATTGCTGCAGCAGCAGGTGCCGCCACCCTACGACTGGTCGTCGCTGCAGGCGGCCGCGAATCAGCTCGGCATGCGCAGCGCGAATCGCAGTGTGCGGCTTTCGAGCATCGGACCCGATTTCCTGCCGTGCCTGGTGCCGCTGCGCAACGACTCGCCAGCGGCCCCGAACACGTGGCAACCGGCACTGATCGTTCGCATCGACCATGGCGAAGCGCTGTACTTCGTCCCCGGCGAGGCCGAACCGAGACGCGAATCCGTGGAGGCGTTGACGGGGCGTCACGCCGGTGTCGCCCTGTTCGCGACGCCCGAGCGCCCTGACCCGGAAGGCGACGGCGAAACGGCGAGACGCCCGTTCGGGTTCCGGTGGTTCATCCCGGAACTGCTCAAGTATCGCCCGATCTGGCGTGACGTGCTGATCGCCTCGCTCGCCATCCAGTGCATGGCGCTCGCGATGCCGCTGTTCACGCAGGCGATCATCGACAAGGTGGTGGTGCATCGGACCGAGAGCACCCTCACGGTGATCGCCGTCGCCCTCGGGTTGTTCATGGTGTTCTCGGCAGGCATGACCTGGGCGCGGCAGTACCTCGTGATCCACACCGGCACGCGCATCGACGCGGCACTGGGCCAGCGGGTGTTCGAACACCTCTTCCGCCTGCCGCCGCGCTATTTCGAGCAGCGTCCCACGGGCGTCATGGTGGCGCGGCTGCACGGGGTCGAGACGATCCGGGAGTTCCTGTCCGGTGCTGCCGTCACGCTCGTTCTCGACGTGCCGTTCCTGTTCGTATTCCTCGCGCTGATGCTCTGGTACTCCTGGCAGCTCACGCTGATCGCACTCGCCATCATGCTTGCGATCGCCGTCCTCGGCATCGCCATCACGCCGGTGCTGCGGGCCCGCCTGAATCGCCAGTTCATGCTCGGCGCGCGCAACCAGGCCTTCGTGACCGAGTATGTCGCGGGCATGGACACGGTCAAGTCGCTGCAGATGGAGGCGCAGCTCACGCGGCGGTACGGCGGCTATCTGTCGGACTACCTCCGCGCGAGTTTCGACACGCGTCGGCTCGCGAGTACCTACCAGGTCTGCGCGGGTGGGTTGGAACAGCTCATGTCACTGTCGATCCTGTGCGTCGGTGCATGGCTCGCGATGAACGAACCGGGTTTCACCATCGGCATGCTGGTCGCATTCCAGATGTTCTCGAGCCGGCTGTCGCAGCCGTTGCTGCGCATGGTCGGCCTGTGGCAGGAGTTCCAGCAGGCGGCCATCGCCGTCAAGCGGCTGGGTGACATCATGGACGTGCCGTCGGAACCGTACTCGGCAGTGCCGGGACGCGCGCACACGATGAAGGGCGCGATCGAGATCCGCAACCTCGCGTTCCGTTATTCGGACGAGATGCCGTGGCTGTATCGCGCATTCGATCTCGAGATCGAACCCGGGTCCTTCGTCGCCATCATGGGGCCGTCGGGCTCCGGCAAGAGCACGCTCGCGAAGCTGCTCCAGGGCTTCTATCCGCCCGGAGAAGGTGCGATCCGCATCGATGGCTACGACGTACGCGGATTGTCGGCCAACGAACTGCGGCGCTATTTCGGCGTCGTGCCCCAGGAAACGGTCCTGTTCTCGGGCACGATCTACGACAACCTGGTGATCGCGGACCCGAATGCCTCGTTCGACGACATCGTCGTCGCCTGCCGGCTCGCCGAAGTGCACGATGTCATCGAGCGCCTGCCGCAAGGCTATCAGACCACGATCGGGGAAGGCGGCGCCGGACTTTCCGGAGGGCAGAGGCAGCGCATCGCGATCGCCCGTGCGCTGTTGAAGCGGCCACCGATCCTCGTCTTCGACGAGGCCACGAGCAACCTCGACGCGCAGACTGCCGAGAGCTTCATCCGCACCGTCAATCGCCTCGCGGGTCAGGCGACGGTCCTCTTCATCACGCACCACCTGCCGGTGGAGGCCGCCGTGGACAAGGTGGTCCACATCGGCGAGGCGCCGGCGAAGTCCGAAGCCGACGTGGAGCGCGAGATGCTCACGGCACTTCGTGCCGCACCGCAGAGTGTCGGGCTGCATTAGGCAGTCTGTCTGACGCGGCGCGTCACCCGAATGTGCCGGCGCGTTGCAGGTTGCGCCGTTCGTCGCCTTCATGTCGATCTTGAGTAGTCCTGGCTAGTCCCCTGATCGGCGGAACGTTTTCCCGATGCCATCGGGATACCGACGATTTGCGGCGCAGCTCTTGCTCGATCTCGCGCTGCGCCGTCGTCGGGGGTGATCACGCACGGCGCGCAGCGCACTGCAGATGCGCATGCAGTTCACTTGATCGGTTGCATCTGCAGGTTGTTGGCGCGGTCGCCTTCGTGCGCAAGCGCTTGGCAGTTCAGTGGGCGTGTGACGGGAAAACTTCGAGACCCGAATGTCGTTGGCACCCGTCACCCGCTGCCCATCAACAACGCAGAGGTTCACCATGCCAATCGACGCCGCGGTTCTCAATGCTCTCCTGGACTCCTGGAGGCCGTATCCCGTGTCAGGCTCCGAGCCGACCACGATCGCATACGAGTTCATGACCGCGCTGCCCGCGGACAGCGCGCCGCCGCAGGCAGGGTCCGCCGGCTTCGACTCCGCATCAGGCGAACAGCGAGTTGCGCTGCGCGCAGTGTTTGATGCGATCGAGAGCGTCGCGAATGTTCGCTTCGTGGAAGGCGGCACTGCAAACTCGGTGGGGCCCGTCCTGCGCATCGGACAGTCGACCGATGTCGGAGGCACAAACTGGCGCGCCGACGTCGCCGGCAGTGTCGTCAACGATGTGTACCTGCCGCCGCAGGATCACGCCAGCCTGGCGCCGGGTGCGCGTGGATTCTTCGACGTGATGGCGTTGGTCGCGCAGTCGTTGGGCCTCAAGCATCCGGACGACAGCGTCGGCGGAACCTTGCCGACGCTGAGCGGGTCCAGCGGGACCGACAGCCAGGCGTACACCGTGCTGTCCGGCAATCCCGCCCCCGAGCACGATCTCGGCGGTGGGCTCCAGGCCTACGCGCAAACGCCGCTCGTGTATGACGTGGCAGCGCTGCAATCGATCTATGGTGCCAATGCCGCGACCAGCGCCGGCGACGGTGACGTCCACGATGTGAGCAATGTCGGCCCGGACGAGATCCGGACCATCTGGGATGCGGGCGGCGTACACGACCGGATCGATGCATCCGGCGCCGCCGGCAGTGTCATTCTCGATCTGAACGAGGGTGCCATGAGCTCGGTCAATGGCATCGACAACGTGAGCATCGCGTACGGCGGACCCGGCAACGAGAATCCGATCGAGGATGCCACCGGCGGGGCGGGCGGCGATACGCTCGTCGGCAACGCGAAGGCCAACGTGCTGGACGGCGGTGCCAGCGCCGACACGATGATCGGAGGCGAGGGCGACGACACGTATTTCGTCGATCACCCGTACGACTACGTCATGGAAGCAGAGGGCGGCGGCAACGACACCGTCGTCGCGACCATGTCCACCGACTTCTACTTCCACCGACTGGCCGATGGGGTCGAGAACCTCGAGGTGCGTGTCGCGCCCGACACCTACCGGGCCCTGGGCGCGGCCGGCAACAGCGGTGACAACCGCATCGAGTCCGGCGAGGAGACTCAGGTACGCCTGTATGGCGAAGACGGGGCCGACACGCTCACCGGCGGCAATTGGCTCGACGGCGGTGCTGGCGCCGACGTCATGGCAGGCGGACGCGGCGGCGACGAGTACTACGTCGACGATGCGGGCGACGTGGTCATCGAAGTGAACGACGGCGGCCTGGTCGACGGCGGCGGCTTCTTCTATGAAGTCCAGCAGAGCTGGGACACGGTGTACAGCCAGGTGTCCTTCACCCTCGGCGACAATCTCGAGGCCCTGGAACTGGTCGGCAACACAAATGCCGACGGCAGCGGCAACGAACTGGCCAACAATATCCTCGGCAACTCGGGCGACAACGTCCTGCGTGGCAACGCCAGCGGACTCGTGTCGGCGGCCGGGGACTTCATCATGGGGCGCGACGGCAACGACCGGATATTCGCCGGCGACGGGGCATCGCAACTGTATGGCGACGGCGGCAACGACCAGCTGTTCGGCGGTGCCGGCAATGACATCCTGGACGGCGGAGCGGATGGCGACGTGATGAGCGGTGGTGGTGGGAACGATACCTACTACATCGACAGCGCGGAGGACGTCATCGTCGAGGCGGCCGATGGCGGCATCGACGAAGTGAACAGCACTGTGACGTTGTCCCTCGCCGACCATTTCGAGAACCTCTCCCTCCGCGGCTACGATGCGATCGACGCCACCGGCAACGCATCGGCGAACGCGATCTACGGCAATGACGCGGCGAACACGATCCGCGGTGGTGACGGCAACGATGTGCTGGACGGCTACTCCGGCGCGGATTCCCTCTACGGGGATGCCGGGGACGACGTGCTCTACGGAAATGGCCTGGATCTCCTCGATGGCGGCAGCGGCAACGACACGTACTTCGTCAGCGGCGAGGGTAACGCGATCGTCGAAGCTGCCGACGGTGGGGTCGACTCGGTCATCGCCATCTCGAACCACGCGCTCGCCGACCATGTGGATAACCTGACGCTGGCCGAGGGTTATCTGGCAGACGGCACCGGCAATGCGAATGCCAATACCATCGTCGGCAACGGCTACGACAATGTGTTGCGCGGCCAAGGCGGCGACGATCGGCTCGATGCGGGCAACGGGTGGGACACGCTCGCCGGAGGCTCGGGCGACGACGTGCTGATTGGCGGCGCGGGCAACGACGTCTACGAGTTCGGCCGCGGGGACGGGCACGATGTGGCGGAAGACGCGTCCGGGTTCGATGAACTGCACCTGACCGGCGGCCTGGGGCTCGGCGACATTTCCGTCCGCCGCGCCGATGCCGATCTGGTGGTCGACGTTGTCGTCGGCGGTGACAGCATCACGCTGCGCAACTGGTTCGTCGCGGGGCAGACCATCGACACGTTCCGCTTCGACGACGGTACCGTCCTCGATGCTGCTGGAATCGAGACCTTGCTGTCGGAAAATCGCGCGCCTGACGCCCTCAACGACTTCGCGACCATATCTGCGGACGCGGCGGGCCCGGTGGCGGGCAACGTGCTCTCGAACGATACGGATCCCGATGCCGGCACGACGCTCTCGCTGGTGGACGTCGGTCCGCTGTCGGGATCGTACGGCACCCTCACTTTCGCGGCCGACGGCGGATACAGCTACGTCCTCGCCGGCAGCATCACCGACGCGAGGGCGCTCGGATCCACGGAAGTCCTCATGGAGACGTTCAGTTATACGGTAACCGACGGTGCGGTCGACCCGATGTACGACTCGGCGGTCCTCACTGTCACGATCCAGGGCGTGAACGATGCCCCGATCGCCGTGGACGACCTCGCCGAAGTGTCGGAGGACGGCGTTGCCACCGTGAGCGGCAACGTGCTCGCAAACGACCAGGATTTCGACGCCGGGCAGTTGCTGAGCGTGGCAGGAGCGGGTGTGTTCGCGGGACAGTATGGATCGCTCACATTGGCCGCGAACGGCGCATACACCTACGAATTGAACAACGCCTCTGCCGCCGTCCAGTCGCTCAAGGCAGGGCAGGAAGTGGTGGAGTCCTTCGCCTACTCCGTTCGCGACGATGATGCCGGCGGCTCTCTCGAGGATCAGGGCATCCTTCAGATTGGAATCCTGGGACAGAACGACGCGCCGGTGCTCATACGCGCCCTGTCGGACGTCTCGACCGTGGCGGGAACCGCCTTCGCCATGCAGATCGCGGCCGATGCGTTCGCCGACATCGACGGCGATGCGCTGACCCTGTCCGCCAGCCTGGGCAACGGCACGGTGTTGCCGTCGTGGCTGCACTTCGACGCAGCTACGCGAACGTTCTCGGGTACGCCCGGCGAAGCGGGTGTCACGAGCATCCGGGTGATCGCGACCGACGCTTCGGGCGCGAGCGTCGCGGACGAGTTCGATCTCGCCGTCGGTGCGGCGCAGTCCGGTCGCGACATCTTCGGGACACGGCGCAACGACTCGCTGCGCGGCACGGGCGGCGACGACCGGCTCTACGGGCGCGATGGCAACGATGCCGTTGAGGGAGGGGGTGGCAAGGATCGTCTCGACGGAGGGCGTGGCAACGACCGGATGGTCGGCGGTGCCGGCGACGATACCTACGTGGTGGACAGCAAGCGCGACGCGGTGATCGAACGCGCCAACGAAGGCAACGACACGGTCGAGGCCAGCGTTTCGTGGCGCCTTGGCGACAACGTCGAGAATCTCGTGCTGGTGGGCAACGACCGGATCGACGGTACCGGCAACGCACTCGCCAATCACATCGTCGGCAATTGGCGTTCGAACTCGCTGTCCGGAGGCAGCGGCAACGACTACCTGGAAGGCGGCCGTGGCGACGACGCGCTGAACGGCGGCTCCGGCGTCGACATTCTCGATGGCGGGCGCGGCAACGATCGACTGATCGATACCGATGGCGCGTCCGTGCTCCTGGGCGGCGCCGGGAACGACACGTTGAAGGGCGGTGCAGCGGCGTCCTTCTACGCCGGCGGTTGCGGCGACGACACCATCAAGCTTGGTTCCGGGCACGATGTGGTGGCCTTCAATCGTGGTGACGGGCGTGACACCGTGCTCGCCCGAGGCGGCGCTGCGACCTTGTCCCTCGGCGCGGATGTCCGCTACGAAGATCTCAAGTTCCGCCGTGACGGTGCGAGCCTCGTGCTGGCCACGGGAGCCGGGGAAAGCATCACCCTGAAGGACTGGTACTCGGGCACGGGCAATCGCGGCATCGCGAAGCTGCAGGTCGTCGCCGAGGCCATGCCGGGCTATGCCCCGGACGGCGCCAATCCGCTGTTGGACGACCGGATCGAGACCTTCGATTTCCGCCAGCTGGTGCAGGCCTTCGACGAAGCCAGGGCCGGAGTGCGCTACTCGAGGAGCTGGTCGCTCATGAACGAGCTGCTCGATGCCCACGTGTCCGGCAGCGACTCCGAGGCTCTCGGCGGGGATCTCGCGTATCGCTACGGTCTCGACGGGGCGTTGTCCGGAATGCCGGTGGACGTGGCGCGCAGTACCGTGTCCGACGCCGGGTTCGGGAGCAGCCCCCAGCCCGTGCGGCCGATGAGCGAAACACTCGGCGGCATGCCGAGGCTCTCATGAAACGCCGGCGGAGCAGTCGTTGACCGGCGCCCCCGGTTCCCTCGAGTTCGCGGCCGGCGTTCTCGGCGTCGAGCGGTCGCCGCCGTCGCCGCTGCCGCGGGTCGTGCTGTACCTCGTGGTCGCACTGCTCGCGGCCATGCTGGTGTGGGCAGCGTTCGGCCGTCTCGACATCGTGGCTGTGGCCGACGGCAAGCTGGTGCCGCAGAGTTTCGTCAAGATTGTCCAGCCCGCTGATTCCGGGGTCGTGCGCGAGATCCTGGTCCGCGAGGGTGATCGCGTCGCGGCCGGACAGACACTCGTCCGCATGGACAGCCGATTGTCCGACGCCGACCGCGACACGCTGAGTGGCCAACTTGCCCTGAAGCGGTTGCAGTTGCGGCGGATCGACGCGGAACTGGCGGGAACACCGCTCGAAATGCAGGACGGCGACGCACCCGAAACGTTCGCACAGGTGACCGCGCAGCATGGCGCGCGCCGGCTCGCCCATCTGGATGCCGTCGGTGCCGAGACGGCATTGCTCGCCAAGGCGAAGGCCGACTACGCGGCATCGCTGGAGATGCAGATCAAGCTGAAGCAGTCCGCACCGATCTACAAGGAGCAGGCCCAGGCGTGGGCCCAACTCGCGCGCGACGGGTTTGCCGGCAAACTCCTGGCGCTCGAGCGCAAGCGCGTTCACCTCGAAAGCGAGCAGGATCTGCTCGCCCAGAACGCGGCCGTGCGCAGTCTCGGGGCCCAGGTGCGGCAGGCCGAGCGTCGGCTCGCGCAGATCGCTTCGCACTATCGCGAGGAGCTGCAGAACGAGCGGGTTGCGACGCAGTCGGAAGTGGACAAGCTTGCGCAGGACTGGGAGAAGCAGGCCTGGCGCCAGGAGAAACTGGAACTGAAGGCGCCGCAGGACGGCATCATCAAGGATCTGGCGACCCATACGGTCGGGTCCGTGGTCCAGCCCGGTACCGTGTTGATGACACTGGTGCCCACCAACGAGCCGATGCAGGCCGAGGTCTGGATCCGTCACACCGATGCCGGCTTCGTGAAGGCAGACCAGGCTGCCCGGATCAAGGTCTCCGCGTTTCCGTTCCAGAAGTACGGGTTGGTCGAGGGCAAGGTACGGCACGTGAGCCCGGATGCCACGGATGCCGGCGAGCAGCCGGCCGGCCGCGATCGGAGTGCCGGCGAAGGCTATCGCGCGCTCGTGGCCGTCGCTGCGCCGTTCGTCGAGCGCAACGGCGAACGCCTCAAGTTGACGCCCGGGATGGCGGTCAGCGCCGAGATCGTGCTCGGCCGGCGCACCGTGCTCGAGTACCTCCTGTCGCCGTTGCAGAGAATCGTGCACGAGGCCGGTCGGGAACGCTGACCGGCGAGCCCTATCGGCGGGGACTTCACCCGTAGTCAGGGGGCGCGACAAATCCTTCGAACTCGCGTTCCAGCAACTTGGCGAGTGCGATCGTGGTGAGATCCCCATACTGCGGACCGATGATCTGCACGCCGACCGGCAGTCCATCGGGCGCGCGGCCGGCGGTGGCGACGGTCGACGGCAGATAGGCCATGCACGAATAACCGGCCCAGAACATCTGGGTGGTGGACGGCTGCGGTTTGCCGTTCACCGTGACCATGCGTTCCCAGCGTTCGCCCTTCTGGTTGTGCGCAAACGCGGTGGTGGCGGCGGCGGGGCATATCAGGACGTCCCAACCCTTGAAGAACTCCGCCCACTGAAGGCGCATGCGGTGCCTGCGGTCGTTCACCAGGAGCCACTCGCGATGATGCATGGTGTTCGCGCGCGCCATCCAGGCAGCGTAGTCGCGCGCGTTCTTCGGCAAGGTCCGCGCAGCCTCGAGGTTGCGTGCGAACACCGTATCGGACTGTGCGCGTGAGGTCGCGGCACGCAGGAGTTTGATGTAGACCTCATGCGCTTCATCGAGATCGAAGTCGGGTCGCGCCGAGCGACTGACCTTGGCGCCCTTCCGCGCGAGGAAATCGGCGACAGCCTCCACGCGGGCTTGCACGGCACCATCCACCGGTGCCGTATCCGCGGTGGACAGTACCGCGATGCGCCATTGCCGCCAGGTCTTCTTCGGCGCCGCAGGCAGCTTCACTTTCCACGCGGCCTCATCGATGCGGTCCGGACCGGCGATGATGCCGAGCGCGATTTCCAGGTCGCGAGCGCTGCGGGCGAGCGGGCCGATCACGGCGATGTCGTCGTGGGTCACGAACGGCGACAGCACCTGGCCGTCGGACGCGCACAGATCGAAGGTCGGCTTGTGGCCGAACACGCCGCAATAGTGCGCCGGGTTGCGGATCGACGCGCCGATGTCGCTGCCGATCTCGAGACCGGTCAATCCCGAGGCGAGCGCCGCGGCCGAACCGCCCGACGAACCGCCCGGTCCTCGGGTGATGTCCCACGGGTTGTTGGTCGTGCCGTAGATGGGATTGAAGGTCTGCCAATCGGCCAGGAAGGCCGGCACGTTGGTCTTGCCGAAGATGACTGCGCCGGCGTTCTGCAGGCGTTCCACCGCCAGTGCGTTGGACGTTGCGACATTCCCTTTCAACTCGGCGCGGCCCCAGGTGGTCGGCAGGCCGGCGATGTCGAAGGATTCCTTCACCGTCATGGGCAACCCGTGCAGCGGGCCGCGCCGTTCACCCTTGGCCAGGGCGCGGTCGAGCGCCTTCGCGCGCTTGCGCGCACGCTCGGCGTCGAGCACACAAATGGCGTTGAGGGTCTTGTTGTGCCGCCCGATCCGGTCGAGGAAGTGGTCGAGCAGTTCGAGGCTGCCGAGCTTGCGCGAACGGATCAACGCGGCCAGGCGGTGCGCCGGCAGGAACGCGGGGTTCATCTACTTGACGCGCGAGTACGGGGTGGGGTTGAGGAACAGGTTGGTGATCTTCGCGACGATCGGCCCGTTGCGTTCGGTCTCGGCGCGCTTCTCCTGCCACTCGGGGTCTGCCATGAAGGCGTTCCACACGCGCTCGCGCTCCGCCATGTCCTTCCATTCGAGCAGGTAGTAGAGATCCTGGTTCGAGTCGCCGACGAGCACCGTCCAGAAGCCAGCCTGGCGGATGCCATGCCTCTCCCAGATCTTGAGGGTGATCGTCTCGAAGCGTTTGTTGAGATCGGGCAGGCGGCCCGGCACGCAATGATAGATGCGCAGTTCGTACATCACGATGGGTGGTCTCCTTACAGGGCGCGAACGTTGATCGGTCGATTGGTCGCGCGCGCCGCGCCGAGCGTGTTGCGCAGCGGCCGGCCGAAGCCTTCCGCCGCGATTTCGAACACGTCGCCCAGGCGCGTCTCGACCTTCTGGGTGAAGCTTCCGGTGGCAGCGCCGAAGTAATGCACGTGCACGTCGCCGGGCGCGCGAAACTCGGGATACTTGAAATGATGGTGCTCCAGGTTGGCGATGGCGTGGCACATGTTGTCCTCGCCCGAGAGCCAATCGGATTCCCAGACGACCTCGTTGCCGCGCAGCAGGCGCGCGTGACCACGCACGTTGCGGGGGATGTCGCCCAGCACCAGCTCGGGTCCGAAGCTGCTCTGGCGCAGCTTGGAATGCGCGAGGTACAGGTAGTTCTGGCGCTCGGTCACGTGATCGGAATACTCGTTGCCGAGTGCCACGCCCACGCGCAGCGGGGTGCCGTCGTCACCGATCACGTACAGGCCGACGGTCTCCACTTCCTCGCCGCCGTCGAGCGCGTAAGCCGGCAGTTCGAGCGCCTGCTCCGGCGGCACGACCCAGCGGCCGTCGCCCTTGTAGAACCATTCCGGCGGCGTGCCGATGGTGCCGGCCTGCGGTTTGCCGCCATCCATGCCCCACTTGAACATCTTCATGGAGTCGGTCAGGGATTCCTCGGCCTGCTGCAGCTTGGTGTGCATGGAATCGCGCGCTGCCGCGCTGCCCAGGTGCGACAAACCGGTGCCGGTCACGAGGCAGCGATACGGATCGGGATGATCGAGCGGCGGCAGCAGGCGGCGCTCGCGCACGACGTCATCGTAGCTCTCGCGTTCGCTGCCGATGCGGCTCGAGGCGAGCGCGGTCAGGGTGCGTCCGGTCCGTGCCGCTTCGAGCGCGAGGTCATAGACGCGGGTCGTGCCGCTCAGAACCTGCAGCGTCGGGCCGTCGTCGGCCACGGCGACCCGTCGGGCGCCATCGCGTCCGACGAACTGGGTCAATCTCATGGTGTTCCTCCCCTTCGAACGCCGCAGCTCGAGGACGTGCGGCACCATCTTCTTGTGTGCCCGCGAGCATGGGGCGCGAGCCCGCCCGGGTCAAGTCGGCGCTGGGGACGAGACTTCTCGAAACCACGCCAGCGTGCGGACCAGCGCTTCGCGGAGCGGGGTTGCCTGCATGCCGAAAGTGCTTTCGAACCGGGACGAATCCACCACGAAGTCGTGGTCGAACTCGTACAGCATCTCGCGCATCTCGCGCAGTAGCGGGTTGAAAAGGCCTCCCAGGCCGATCATCCAGCCCGGTGCTGCGGACAGCCTGGCAGGTTGACCGGCGATTTCCCCGATCATCGCGACGATCGCGCGCGTGGAGATCGCGGAGGCGGTGGGGACGTGCCACGTCTGTCCCGCGGCATCCGGGCGCTGCCCGAGCCGCACCAGTGCCTGCCCGAAATCGTCGAGGTAAGTGTAGCTGTGCAGCCGATCGGGATCGCCCACCACCTGCGCTGCCTTGCCGGCGAGGATGCGACCGAATACGCGGGAACCCAGCATGGTCGCATCGGTCGCATGCGGTCCGAAGAAGTCCGAGCCGCGGCCTATGGCCACCGGTACCTTGCCTGCGCGATGAGCTTCCAGCAGGAACGCTGCGACTTCGGCGCGGATTCGTCCCTTCACGGTGGTGGCCGTTTCCGGCAGGCTCTCGGTCATGGGCCGATCGACCGCACCGTACATGTACAGGTTGTCGCCGTAGACGAGAGTCGCACCGGCCGCGGCGGCGCCTTCGACGATGCCGCGGGCGATGGCCGGAAACTCGCGCCAGCGCGGATACGGCAACCCGACGCAGTGGTAGACGACCGTCGCGCCTTCGCATACCTCGCGCGCGAGTCGCGGATCCGCGGCATCGCCGCCCCCCACCTCGGTCGCGAGATCCTTGTCGAAGCGGACCTTCGACGATCGATTGATCATGCGAACGCGTCGGCCATCGGCCCGCAACGCTCGCATGACCGCCAGACCGAGGGGGCCGGTACCGAAGACCACGTGCAGATCGCGGGTGTCCTGGGGCATGGCGAGGGTGGGTCGGGATGGGTGCTCGCTGGTTATACTCGATCCGGAGGTCTGCGCAATCGGGCGCAGGCGCGAGGAGGGGAGCGCCACACATGCACGCGCAGGCGAACGGGATCCGGATTCACTACGAAATCGATGGGCAGGGCCCCTGGCTCGTGTTGAGCCACTCGCTCGCCTGCAACCTCGGCATGTGGGACGCGCAGGTGGCCGCGTTGCGCGACCGGTTCAAGGTGCTGCGTTTCGATACGCGCGGGCATGGTGACACCGATGCGCCCGCGGGTGCCTACACCCTCGAACAACTCGCCGACGATCTGGAAGCCCTGCTCGAGTCGGTCGGCATCGCCCGGTGCAGCTACCTGGGTCTCTCCATGGGCGGCATGATCGGCATGACCCATGCGCTCAAGTACCCCGGACGCCTGGAGCGGCTCGTGCTGTGCAACACGACGAGCCGTGTCGGGCCCGAGGCCGCCCCCATCTGGAAGGGGCGCATCGATACCGTCACGGCTAGCGGCATGGAAGCCGTGGTGGAACCGACGCTCGCGCGCTGGTTCACCGCGCCGTTCCTCGCACGCAGGCCCGACGTCGCGGATCGCGTGGGCGCGATGATCCGCGCGACCCCTGTGGCGGGTTACATCGGTTGCTGCCACGCAATTCCCAAGATCGACTTGACCGACCAGTTGGGTGCCGTGAAGTGTCCGGCGCTGGTGGTGGCCGGCGACCAGGATGTGGGCACGCCGGTGGAGATGGCGCGCGCCATCCAGCTCGCGATCCCGGGGGCGCAGCTCGCGGTCATCCCCTCCGCTTCGCACCTGTCCAACCTCGAGCAGCCCGAGGTCTTCGACTATTTCACCGGCAGGTTCCTGGCGGGATGAGGTGACGTCCCCCCCGATAGGCCTGCGGCCTCTCCCCCCGGGGGGCAGCCCGCTTGGGGCGGCCCGGCGCGGGCTGAGCTGACGTCCCCCCCGATAGGCCTGCGGCCTCTCCTCCCAGGAGGGCAGCCCCACGCGGGCCAGGCTTACGCGGACAGGTCGATGATTTCCACTGCGTGGCGCCGGGTCTTCAGCCACTTCGAGAGGATCTGGTAGGTGTCGAGGTCGAAGGCCCGCTCGGTACGGGTCTCGAGAGCGTCGTGCAGGTCGGCCTCGGATTCCACCGTGCCGAGGTAGCACCAGCGATCGATGAGGTGCACCTCGGTGCGCTGGGTCACTCGATCGATCTCGCGCACGCCGACCGCCCCGTCGAAGGGCCAGGGCTGGAGGCGCAGGCGCTGCAGCGCCTGTGCGAGACGCAGATTGTGGGCGATCGGTGTTTCGCGACCACAGCACGCACCGCGACACTTGCCGACCTGATAGGAGAAGCACGGTCCGGTGCCGCCGTGTTCCAGGCCGAGTGCTCGCGCGCACAGGCCGTTCGCATCGCCGATCTCGCGTAGCGTCCGGTTGGCTCGCGCGCGCGACCGGAAGGGCCCGTAGAGATTCTCGGAGACAGCGAACTCGATGGTCGATGCGTTGATCGCCTTCGGCGGCAAGGTCTTCATCGCATCCCACCACAATGCCCATGGTTCATCGGCCGGGCGCAGCTTGTGGTTGTGGATCGGCTTCACCCGCTTGACCCAGCGGGCCTCCTGCAGCAAGGCCCCCAGTTCACCGGCCGTCTCGTGCCATTCGATCCGTACGACGTCCTGCGCGATGCGCATGTCCTTCGCGATGCGATGGTCGCCGGAGAAATGCGCTAGCACCCGCGAGCGGATGTCGATGCTCTTGCCGACATAGAGCGGGGTATCGGCCTCGCCGTAGAAGATGTACACGCCGACGGCCTCGGGCAGTGCGTCGATCTCGGCCGGATCGAGGCGCGGCGGCAGCGTCGCGGTCTTCACGATCTGCTCCACCGCAGCACGCACCGCGTCTGCACCGAGGTCGGTGCGCACGTGCCGCGCGAAATCCCACAGCACGCGCGCATCGGCCAGCGCGCGATGACGCTGCTCGCAGGCGAGGCCGTGCCGTTCGATCAGGCTGTCGAGGTTGTGGCGTCGCTCCTGCGGGTACAGCCGGCGCGACAGTTTCACCGTGCACAGGACCCGGGAGAGGTAGCGCAGGCCGACGCGCGCGAACTCGTTGCGCAGGAAGCCGTAGTCGAAGCGTGCGTTGTGCGCGATGAGGAGCTTGCCCTCGAGGCGGCGGTGCAGTGCCGCGCTCAGGGAATCGAAGCTCGGCGCGTCTGCCACCATGGCGTTGGTGATGCCCGTCAGCATCTCGATCTCGGGCGGAATCCGCTGTCCGGGATTCACCAGGGAAGACCATTCTTCGACGATCGTGCCGTCGGCGACCTCAACCAATCCGATCTCGGTGATGCGGTCGCGATCGGCGGTGGCGCCGGTGGTCTCGACGTCGAGGAAGACGGCGGGCTGATCAAACATTGCGTCGGTGCCGCGCGCCTGCCGTGGGTCCGGACGGTGCGCCGGTACGCAGGCTGCGGCGCAATCCGCGAGGTCGATTCTGCATGGCCAGGAGCTTAACAAGACGCGTTGCGTGCCGGTGAGCAGGGACGCGTGTTCCCGCCGCAGTTTCGGGTTCTGCAGCCGCGATCCCTATAATCGCGGTTCACGAGAGGGAGGAGGACACCCGTGTACTACAGGATTCGCGAAATGGCCTGCTGTCTGGGGCTGCTGCTGGTGGTTAGCACGGGCGCGCAGGCCCACGGCAACGATGGGCCCACGCCGGTCGGTGCCATGGACTGCGGCCAGCCGCCCAAGAACGCCCTGCGTGACGTACCCGCGCCGATCGATGCCTGGGCACGCGTCGATTGCGGCGCCACGGGCACGAAGCTGGTACCGGCGCCGGGATGGCAGTGGCGCTTTCCGAACAGCTGGTTCGACCGCCCCATCGCGCCCGCGTGGGCACCCGACGCATCCGTGGACGAGCCGGGTGCCAAGTACTTCGTGGAGTTCGCGGCGGCAGTGCTGGAAGGCGCTGATGCAGCAGAGCAGCACGCCCGCCTGGCCGCGGCCGTCCCGGCCTACCGCGACGCGATCAAGACGGTGCCTGCGCGCATCCATCGCCTCGATGTCGAGAACAATCTCGGCCACGACATGGTGATCTGGTTTCCGGCGAGTGCGCCGGGCGACCTGTGGGCGATCCTGTGCACGCCGGAGTGCCGGCCTGACTACGCATTCATCATCCAGAAGATGACTCCCTGAGCGTGCCCATGAACCTCGCCGCCACTCATATTCTTCCCGCCGACGCGGACCGCGCGACTCTCGTCGGGCGCGCCTGGGTGCCGGGACCGTTGCCGGGGCCCAGCCCGGTCGTGATCCACGCGGGCCAGGCGTACGACCTGAGTCTGGTGCGGCCGACCATTGCCGAACTGATCAACGTCGAGGACCCGGTGGCCACCGTGCGCGCGGCGCTGGCAAGCGGCAGGGCGCAACCCATCGGCGCCGTGGCTTCCATGTTGAGCAACAGCGGCGCCGACGCGCGCAATCCGGACCGCCCCTACTTCCTGTCGCCCTGCGATCTGCAGGCGCTGCGCGCCTGCGGCGTGACCTTCGTCGCGAGCATGTTGGAGCGCGTGATCGAGGAGCACGCCAAGGGCGACCCGGCGCAAGCCGAGGAGATTCGCGGCACGCTGGGGCGCGAGATCGGTGCGTCGCTGTCGTCGGTGAAGCCGGGGTCCGCCGAGGCGATGCGGGTCAAGGCCTTGTTGGTGGAGAAGGGCCTGTGGTCGCAGTACCTGGAAGTGGGCATCGGTCCTGACGCCGAGGTGTTCAACAAGTCGCAACCCATGTCCGCGGTGGGCGTGGGTGCCGACATCGGCGTGCTCGAGAAATCGTCGTGGAACAATCCGGAGCCCGAAGTGGTGCTCGCCGTGAACAATCGCGGGAAGGTGGTCGGTGCTGCATTGGGCAACGACGTGAACCTGCGCGATTGGGAAGGCCGCAGCGCGCTGCTGCTCGGGCGTGCGAAGGACAACAACGCGAGCTGCGCCATCGGGCCGTTCATTCGCCTGCTGGACGACGGCTTCGACATCGATGCGTTGCGGCGCACCGAAGTGGAAGTCGAGGTGGTCGGGGCCGGCGACGGGTTCAAGGTCGAAGGTCGCTATTCGCTGAAGCAGATCAGCCGCGATCCGCTGGACCTTGCCGGGCAGGCGATCGGGACGAATCATCAGTACCCCGACGGACTCATGCTGTTTCTCGGCACCGCGTTCGCGCCGACGCAGGATCGCGGTGAGCGCGGCCACGGTTTCACTCACAAAGTCGGCGACATCGTGACGGTGCGCAGCCGCCACCTGGGCGCACTGGTGAACCGCGTCGATCACTGCCATCGGATCACCCCGTGGACCTTCGGCGTGACCGCGCTCATGCGGAATCTGTCTGAGCGCGGATTGATATAGAGCGCGATCGAATAATAGGCGAGCCGTATAACACTTATACGGTTTGCATGGGGTGCCGCTCTGCATGTTGCGGCGCACACAACACCTCGAATGGCATTGGCATGTTCGCCTTTCGTACAGAGGTGTTCGGCCCTTGCGAACCGATTGCGCAAGCGTATTATTTGCGCGTGATCTGGGGTCAGGTAGTCGGCGGTACGGAAGCGCCATGCAGTCCTTGCACGCACGGTCTTGCCACCCAAAGACATCACAGCGCGGGTGGCAGCCCGGACGTTCAACCCAACGGGAGGACAACATGGCAACGGGTACCGTCAAATGGTTCAACGACGCAAAGGGGTTCGGATTCATCACCCCTGATGACAAGAGCGAAGACGTGTTCGCGCATTTTTCCGCGATCAAGATGAATGGCTTCAAATCCCTGAAGGAAGGCCAGCGGGTCAGCTTCGAAGTGACCACCGGGCCGAAGGGCAAGCAGGCTTCCAACATCCAGGCAATCTGACGTTCCAGGGCTGCCCAAACCGACTTCAAAAAACCCGCTGCGGCGGGTTTTCTTATTGGTGCCGGGGCCGTCGCGTCGCCACGCCGACCACGTCCGCCTTCCCGCGACGCGCGATTGCGGTGACACTCGCATCCTTTCCCATCCGGTAACTTTGCGGATATGAGCGTCACCCTTGCTGACATCCGTGCAGCTGCGGACGTGCTGGCCGGCAACATCGCACGCACGCCTTGCCTGCTTTCTCGCACCTTGTCCGAAGTGACGGGTGCGGAAGTCTGGCTCAAGTTCGAGAATCACCAGTTCACCGCATCGTTCAAGGAGCGCGGCGCGCTGAACAAGCTCG
>LNFM01000588.1_pt1 | contig 90626 bp, 100 predicted proteins | sample 596031 | NCBI WGS metagenome assembly LNFM01 (sample SAMN04254537, study PRJNA301005) | activated carbon metagenome | isolation source: dual media filters at the Ann Arbor, Michigan drinking water treatment plant | place: USA: Ann Arbor | reverse complement strand
CGCGATCCGCGATGCGGACGCAGCCATCAACCGAAGAAACGGGCGCGGTACGAACGCAGCAGCTGGAAGCGACCGATGAACGACGTTGGCAGCTAGCGCTGCCAAAAAATTTTGCTCGGCATCTTGACGACCGGCCGGCTAATGGGTGTCACCGTAATCGGGGCTCGGACTCTGGCGGCGGTGATACTCATCGGGTTTTTGCCGCCGCGCAGAACTGTTCCGTGACCGCCGTCGTTTCCTCGGTGACGTTCCAGCCGTTCGTCTCGGCGTTTTCTCTGGCCGACTTTTGCTCGTTCTGAAGCATCTTTTTGATGAGGGCGTACGGTTTCCAGTCGGCCTTGGACAGCTTGACGGGGGGCGCACCGCAGACGTTGTGGGCAATCGCTTTCTGCACACTTGTGCTGACGTCGCTCATGTGGTCCTCGACCACGGCGGTGAAGCGCGCCTTGGCGTATTGGCTGTTGGCTGCGATGAAGTCCTTGCAGAAGGCGACCCGTTGACCTCCGTCGCGGCTTTGATGTAGGCCGTCTGCGTTTCGTAATGCACGCGGTAGGCGAGTTTGTTGGCGTTCGGGTCGGATTTCACAGCCTCGAGCATGGCGCGGTGCTCACCCGAGGTGGCGTCATTGATCCTGATGTCACATACTTTGGCGAGGGAGACGACCGGAACGTAGGCCCGCACCTTGGCTTCCAAGGCGTCGTTGGCGTGCGCAACTGGTGCGAACAGGCTGGTGGCGATTGCGAAAGGAGCGAGACAGCGTTTCATTGGTGACATGCTTCGGCGGTGCGTTGTTTGGCCATTTACCCTGCGAGCACCAGATCGCTCGCCTTCTCGGCTAGCGCAATTGTTGCGGCGTTGGTCATTGCCTGCGGGATTCCAGGGAATACTGACGCGTCGATGACGCGCAGGTTCGAGACGCCTTTTACACGCAAGGCATTATCGACGACGGCGCCCATGCGGCAGGTGCCGACAGGGTGATGGAACGAATCCGCCGCACGAAGAATGAACTTGCGTATGTCGGTCGCGGTTTTTCCATCGGGCCCCGGATGAACTTCCCGCATGCGCCAGTCGGCAAAGGCAGCACTGGCCCCGATTTCACGCGCGAGAGAAACGCCCTCGACAAGAAGGTCAAGATCGGCCGGCTCGGAGAGGTAGTTCGGATCGATCAGAGCCGGGACCCGAGGATTGCCAGAGGCAAGTTTCACGCTCCCGCGGCTCCGGGGTCGCATCAGGCAAGGCACAAGAACGTAAGCCGGTGAAGGCAACGGGCCGACGGTCGGCAGGACGAACGGCAAGGAAAGACACATCACAAGGTGTTCGGGACTTTCCTTCGGGTCACGGTGCGGCACGTAGAGAAGAGCATCGGCATGTTGATAGTGCGAGCGCGGCACGTCGCGCCGTGCCGCGTAGGCCACGCCCGCGACCAGCAGATGGTCTTCAAGATGGCAGCCGACATCCGGCAGATCCCGGACCACGGGAATACCGAGAGATCGGAGCTGGTCGGCAGGGCCTATTCCGGACAGCATCAGGAGGCGTGGCGAATCGATTGCGCCGGCGCAAAGCAGGAGCTCGCCGTCCGCCCGCACGATTCGTTCGAAAAGCCGCAGGCCGATGCACCGTCCGCCTTCGATCGCAAGACAGAGCACTTCCGTGTTCACCAGCAGATCCACGGCCACGTTCTCGAGACTGTCGAGATATGCTGTCGCGGCATCGTCGCGACCCCCTCTTTTGATACTGAGTTGATTCCAGCCGACGCCTGTCGTGACCTCCCCTCCGATGTCTGAAGTCATCGAGAATCCGAGGTCTTGCGACGCCTTGACGAAGGCGGATGCCACAGGAGTGCGATCCGTGACGTCTGCGAGCGACAGAACGTGCAGAGGACCGTTGCCGCCCCGCCATGCGCTGGCGCCGCCGGAAAAAGTCTCAGCGCGCCTGAAATATGGCAGCAGGTCCGCGGCGCGCCACCCCTCGGGCCAGCGATCATAAGCGGCCGGATGGCCACGCTGATAGGCGAGCGCATTGATGGTGCTCGAGCCACCCACGACCTTCCCGCGCGGACAGCGAATGATACGACCTCCCAGTCCCGGTTGCGGGATTGTCAAATAGCGCCAGTCAAACTGGCTGCCCTGGAGCTTGGGCCATTCTGGCGGGTCTGTGATATCAGCCAGCTTCGCTTGGCCGCCTGCCTCGACAACGAGTACCCGTCGTCCAGCCAGACCAAGCCGATGCGCCAGAACGCAACCGGCCGATCCCGCACCGACAATGACGTAGTCATAGGCTGAACGAAGCTGTTCAGGCGAAGCGAGTATGCGCACGCCAGACACGGCGCCGGCGGACCGAGCCAGACTGGACAGCGCCAGGCCGCCGCCGATCGCCGCCGCAAGTGCCTTGCGCCGGTTGACTTGTCGACTCGTCGATCGTCCTGCCACAGGTCATGCTCCAAATGAGCCTGTCACGGGATTTATCGTGTCTCACTTAAGGGGTGCAGTCCAGTTCTGTCACCGTAATCTCCAGTTTGCCGCAGGAGGCCCATGAGGTCTCGATTGTGCATCTCTGACGTCGGTATCATATTGTACACAATCACTCACAGAGGTCCCTCATGAAGTCGACAACCTTTACGGTGCGCGTCGATACGGACGTGAAGAAACGGCTGGAGCGATTGGCCAAGAGTACGGGTCGCAGTCGCTCCTTTCTCGCTGCCGAGGCCATCAGCGAATATCTCGAATTCAATGAATGGCAGGTGGCCGGCATCAGGCGCGCCATCGCCTCGCTCGATCGCGGCGAAGGGATTGCGCATGACCAGGTTAAGGATTGGGTCACTTCCCGGCGAAGCGCGAACGAGAAACCGGCGCCCAAGAGGTCATGAACCCAATCTGGTCGCCAGAGGCGATTGCCGACCTCCCGGCGTTGCGGGCTTACCTCGCGCAGGACGATCCCGCAGCAGCGCAACGTGTTGCGCTCCATATCGTGTCAGCACACCGCCGCGCTTGGATCGATCGATTAAGTGCACTGTCAGTGTAATTTCGATCAGCCTGCGCCAGATGGCAGGAACCGCTCGCGGCTTCAGGCGAAGTCTGCGGTTCCAAAGATCCCTGTGACAGCCACCAAGCGAAAGACCTTGCAGGATATACAGCATTTATGTATATTACAGCAATGATGGAGGCCGTCGATGACCCAATATTCCACCAGTGATCTTTCCAGGAAATCGGGAGACATCATCGCCGAAGCGCTGCGCCGGCCCGTCACCATTACCCAGCGGAACAAGCCGCGCCTGGTGCTGCTCAGCATCGAAGACTACCGCAAGCTTACGGCCAGAGCCGATACCCGGAAGGCCGGCCAGCTCGAGACGATGCCTGACGATTTGTTCGAGGACGTCAAGCGGGCCGTCGGTGCCTATGAGCGGGAGAGCGACGAGACGTGAGCCGGGACGAGCTTCGTACCGGATGCGTGATCCGGTTTCCCTATTTGTGGGTGCGCGAAGCCGAGCGCGGGGAGACCGAAGGCCGCAAGCCTCGCCCGGTGGCTGTGGGCGTGCGGATTGCCAGGCCGAAAGGCGAGGACTTGCTGGTGCTGTTTCCGATCACCAGCCAGCCGCCATCGTCCGATCGCTTTGCCGTCGAAATTCCCGAGATGGAAAAGCGTCGTGCCGGTCTCGACGCTTCGCTGCGCCTCTGGATCATCCTTGACGAATACAATCAGGACGTCATCGGCCAGTCGTTCTACCTTGAGCCGGACCCGCAACTCGGCCATTTCAGCAAGGCGTTTTTTCTGCCGTTGATGAAAGAATTCATCGCCCGCCGCGCCAGCACGCGGGGCGTTAACCGGCAGCGCTAGTGGACGGATTGCGGTGATAGTGCTGGACTGCACGGTCACCGTTGGCTTCCAGGCGAATCATCGCCGAGCGCTCATCGGCCCGCAGCGATCGCTACTCGGACGGGATAAATCGAAGCGTGCCTGCTCGACGTGTCGGCCTTCCGGTGTCGTTCGTGTGATTGACGCCATCCGTCACGGACACTTCAGGGAAATCGAATGGGCTTATGCCGTCCAGGCAAGCCACGTTCACCGCATATGAATTCTGGTCGGATCGGCGTTGATGATGCGTGTAGATTCCGCAGCGCGAGCAGAAGAAGTGCTGCGCCGATCCGGTATGGAATCGGTAGCTCGTCAACGCATCCTTGCCCTGCAGCAACTTGATGCCACCCATTTCCGCCATGACGACGACGGCGCCTCGCATCCGGCAGTAAGAGCAGGTGCAGCGGCGGATCGAATGGAAGCCGTCGCTGAGCGTCGCCTCGAAACGCACCGCGCCGCAATGGCACTGGCCGGCCCGAACGTTCGTGTCGCCTGCCATGGCGTCTGTGTCTCCTAGAGCCGGGCCAGTAGTTCGCCGACGCCACCCCAGGCATCCCGGCGTGCCGGCGCGAGCGGGGGAGCGAGGCCGGCGCGCGCGGCCTCGCGCACGTCGATCGGGCTGATGCCGAACTGCCTCCGGAAGGCACGGCTGAAGGACGACGGGTCCAGCATCCCCAATTCATCGGCGATGACGACAATCGGCTGCGTGTTGAAGGGATCGCTCAGTTGCGCAAAGCTCTCCGCCATGCGGTGGTACTGAATGTATCTTTCAACGCCACCTTCGGCTTCGAGCAGGCGGTAAAGGCTCGATCTGGACATTCCGAGTTCACGGCACAGCATGTTCGCGCCCAGATGAGGGGAGCGCAAATTGCGCTGGATACAACGTCGTGCCTTCTCCTTGAGCGTGGCGCTGATCTGCTCGTGGGCCGACGTCACGTGGTCCACCGACGGGGCAATGCATGCGGCGACCATCGCGGCAATGGCCTGTGGCAGCCCTTTCGCGGCTTCGTCTGTCAGGCCCGGCAACTGGCGCTCCAGCAGCCTGATGTATTCCGCGAGCATGCCGCCAAGCGGCGTATTTACGATTCGGCCCCGTGCGGCGTCGAGCGCCGGCGCAAGGGCGCCGAACTTGTCCCGCACGATGTTGAGCTGAAGCCTGTCGTCGAGATCGCGCTGGTTGGCCGAAAATTCGCCCAGTGACAGAACGAACGGCACCCCGGCCGGTACCGAGGTCTGATCCCTTTCCAGCATCAGGCCGGTTGCGGCACGCTTGCCAATCGTGATCACCCAGTGGTCGGTCGGATCCCGCCTGATCAACGACTTCGTTCTCATGGCACGCAGCGGCGGAGCCGACACGCTGACCAGGGCCATGCCATCGAGCTTCCACACCTCACTGTCCCCGGCGAAGCCGCGATCGGAGGCGTCAAGCGGGCCGACCTCGAAACTACCTGCGTACCAATCCCGCCAGGCCTCGAGCTGACGCGACCGGGGCAATTCCCGTGTGGAGAAACGTACGGCGTCCATAAAATCGATTCACAAACAAACGGCTTTGCACCGGGAGTCCGATCCAACTCCCTGGTCCCGGATTTGGCAAGCCCAAGACTTGAGACAAAGTCCAAAGAGCCGGGACTCACGAGTCCGTGACTTAACAGTCCCAGACTCAACAGTCCGAGACTCAACAGTCAACACTCAACAGTCAAGACGTGCGACCCGAACGAGTTGCCTGTCGACGCCGCAGCCACCGCTTCGCGCGATTTACCGGCAGTAGCGCGAAGATACCTTGTGCGATCTCCCGCCGGACCGCACCCAGCAACGACCGTCCCGCCAGTAATAATGACCATGCCAATGCCTGGGACGATGGGCCCCTACAACAGCACCGGTGGCAGCGCCCACGGCCGCACCACGCCGGCCTCCGATCGCACCGCCGACGATGGCACCGCCCACCGCGCCGCGGCCGGCGGCGGTCTGGGCCATGACATCCGTTACCGGCAGGGCAAATCCCAGCACCAGGAGAACTGACAAGGTTGAAAGTCGGGGCATGTGCGGACTCCTCGGATTGCGGGGTGCAACATCAGGACTGGACGTCGTTTGCGAATTGGCTGGGCAGACAACTCTTCAAAGCACTGTCAATTCTGCTCGAATGGCATATCGCACCAATTCGGCGGCCGATGAAACATTGAGCTTGCGCATGGCCGATGCGCGATGGGTTTCGACGGTCTTCACGCTCAGATTCAGGACCGCACCTGTGGACTTGTTGGTGTGACCTTCCGCAATCAGTTGAACGACGTGCTGCTCCCGCGCCGTGAGTACCGTGCCGGATCTGTCCTTTCTGAGGGACAGATAATTGCGAAGCAATTCCTCCAGCGCGGCGCTGGTAAAATAAGGCTGGCGGTCGAGCAGCGACTCGACCGCCGCGACGAGATGATGCCTGGCATCCGATTTCAGCAGGAATCCCCGCGCGCCGGCCAACAGCGCGTCCGTCAAAACTTCCTGGTTCTCGAACATGGTGAGGATGAGAACGCCGGTATGCAGGCCGTCCGCCTTGATCCGGCGACAGACCTCCAGGCCGTTCATGACGGGCATCGAGTAATCGACGATGGCGACATCCGGTTTCAGCTTCGACACCAGTTCGAGAGCCTGCCTGCCGTCGGCCGCTTCTCCGCCCACGATCCAGTCGGCGCGCGTTTCGATAATCGCGCGAAGCCCGGTCCGCACAACTTCATGGTCGTCCGCAATCAGGATCTGCTTCATCGGCTTCTCCAGCCAATCATCCCACGGGGTCAACTCCAACCCGTGCCGGCCCGTGCCGGCAAACGCGTTGCTGCTTCACGCCTCCACGAGCTTGCTGCGAACAGCGTATCGAACCAGGCCCGCCGTCGAATTTATGTTGAGCTTGCGCATGGCGGCCGCCCGATGGGTCTCCGTCGTCTTTATGCTGAGATTGAGGATCGCGCTGACGCCCTTGTTGCTGTGCCCTTCCGCAACCAGTTTGACGATGGTCTTCTCTCGGGGCGAAAGCACCTCGTTCAAATCGCCCTTCCCCGTCGCCGCGTTCCTCAATTCGCCGGAAAACGAACCCGCATAGAACGGCTTGTGAAGGATCAACGACTCCACGGCGGCCAGAAGCATCTTGCTCGCGTCGGATTTCAGAAGGAAGGCACGCGCGCCCGCCTGGAACGCCTGCCACGCAACGGCATTCGAATCGTGCACGGTAAAGATCAGAATCTCGGTCGGCAGCTGATGCCCCTTGATGCCGCGCGCCACTTCCACACCGGACATCAACGGCATCGAGTAATCGACAATGGCAACGTCGGGCCGCGTCTCGACGGCAGCCGACACGGCTTCGCTTCCATTGCGGGCTTCGGCCACGATTTCCCAGCCCACGTGCCGTTCCAGAATGGCACGCAATCCGGCCCGCACGGCATCATGGTCGTCAGCTATCAGAATACGCTTCATGATCTACAAGGGCTCCGTTGTCGTCCGGATCGGGTGAGACACGCGGCCTCAGATCTGATACCGGGCGTCGGCGTTCTTATTTGGCTATCGCAACCGGTGCGCCCGGCGCGCTGCTGGTCCGCCGCCTGCCGGCCGTTCTCGAACTCGCCGCCGCGGTGGGCCGTGATGGAAAGGTCGCGAGCAGAACGGTCTCTCGGCGCGCCCCATTCAGCGAAGAAAATATCTCGAACCGCCCACCCATTTCGTGCAGCCTCGCCTGCATGATGCGGAGGCCCGCGCCAAGGGCCGGTGACGGAAAGCGACGGGCGCTGTCGGCAGCTTCCATTCCCTGCCCGTCGTCCCGGATTTCGAGCTCGAAATCGGTGTCCCTCACTTGAAGCGTTATGTCGACCCTGGTTGCATTTGCATGACGGTGGACATTGGTCAGAGCTTCCTGGGCAACCCTCATCAACGACCGCTGCTGCTCATAGGGCAGCGTATCGACCTCAGGCGAGACGGAAACGTCGACGACCAGCGACGTTCGCGCGGAAAATCCTGCCGCATACTGCTCGATGGCAGCTTTGAGTCCTCCCTCGCAAAGGTCCTGCGGGAGCAGCAGGTATGCGACGGATCGCAATTCCTTCAGGGCGCAATTGATCGAGACGTCGAGCTGTTGGCAATGCCGCTCGATCGTCGACGGGTCGCTCAAGGCGTTCCTTATCTGCATCAGGCCGAGGCTCGCCGCCACCAGATGCTGGCACGTCGAGTCGTGGAGCTCGGACGCAATGCGCCGATGAAGCTGCTCCTGCAGGGCAAACAGCTCCGAATCCAGCTCGCCTGTTCGTCTCAATCCGCCGGAGACACCTCGACGGTTCTGATTGACCAACGAATCCTGATGAAGCATGCCGCTTCTCCATGGCCGAGCGAATCCGCTCGCGCTAAAGCGCATCCCGACAAAATTATCGACAAGTACAGAAATCTCGAAACTTCAGGCTAATCGCTATCTGGCGCCAGTATAAACCACTAGGTAGAAGTCCTTTAGGCCGAGAATCCCGGCGATGTGCCGAGCGTCCCAAATCCCGATTATTTTTGCATCGGGGGCCAGCTCTGGAATGCCGTCCGGCAAGGGATACCGGAAGGTCCCGGTGGCGTGGGCCTTAAGGGTTATCCGAAAGTGAAACCTCAACAAGGGCGCCGCTAATCCTTCGGTTTCTTGCCGCGCGTCTTCATCTCGCGATACCGCTTCGCCCCGCCCTCGCGCGTGGTCTGCTGGCTGCGCTCCACCGCCAGCGCGTCGTCGGGAACGTCCTTGGTGATCACCGAGCCCGAACCGATATAGGCGCCCTTGCCGATTTTCACCGGGGCCACCAGCGAGGAGTTGGTGCCGACGAAGGCGCCCTCGCCGATCAGCGTCTTGTGCTTGGAGAAGCCGTCGTAATTGCAGGTGATGGTGCCGGCGCCGAGGTTGGCATTGGCGCCGACATGGGCATCACCGACGTACGACAGATGATTGATCTTGACGCCGGCTTCCAGGATCGCGGCCTTGGTCTCGACGAAGTTGCCGATCCGCGCGCCGTCGCCGAGCGAAGTGCCGGGACGCAGGCGCGCATAGGGGCCGACGGAAGACTTCTTGCCGATCGAGGCCTGCACGATGTGCGAGAACGAATGGATCACCGCGCCGTCGTCGATGGTGACCCCCGGGCCGATCACCACGAACGGTTCGATCGTGACGTCCTTGCCGAACCTGGTGTCAGTGGCCAGATAGACCGTCTCCGGCGCGATCATGGTCACGCCGGCTTCGAGCGCGGCCCTGCGCAGCCGCGCCTGCATCACGGCTTCGGCTTCGGCGAGTTGCGCCTTGGTGTTGATTCCGCGCACTTCGTCCTCGCTGGTCTCGATCACGACGGCCTCCAATCCCATTTCCCTGACGATGGCAACCGCATCGACCAGATAATATTCGTTCTTGCTGTTGGCGTTGCCGATCCGGTCCAGAATTTCCAGCGCCCGGTGACCTTCGAATGCCATCACGCCGGCGTTGCACAGCGTGACCCTGCGCTCCTCGGGCGTCGCGTCGGCGTGTTCGCGGATCGCCACCAGACGATCGCCCTCGAGCAGCAGCCGGCCGTAGCCGGTGGGATCGGCGGCGCGGAAACCGAGCACCGCAAGTGCTGCGCCCTTTTCCAGCGGCGCGCGCAGCCGCGCAAAGGTCTTGGCGGAAATCAGCGGCGTATCGCCGAACGCCACCAGCAGGTCGTCGGCGCCGCGCGCGATCGCCTCGCGCGCCGCCAGCACGGCATGCGCGGTGCCGAGCCGCTCGGCCTGGATGAACGTTGTCGCGTCCGGCCGCGCCCGCTTGACCTCGGACGCGACGGCCTCGTGGTCCGGCCCGACCACGACCGCGAGTGCGGAGCCTTCTTCGTGCGGCGCGGCCTGCAGCACATGCGTCAGCAGCGGCTGACCGGCGACGGGATGCAGAACCTTCGGCAGCGAGGAGCGCATGCGGGTACCCTCGCCGGCCGCAAGCACGACAGTCAGGCTGGATCGGGCGGTCATTCGGCTCCTTTGGAACGACAAGGCGGATGGCGCCGGCCGTCTTTAATTGTTTTCCCCCGGAGATGAAACCGATTCGCCGCCTCGTCAGGCTCCAGACCAGAGTTGGGCGCGCTTTTCCTGTTAATGTTTGCCCTGTGATTCGGCGGGCCTGAAGGAGGGCCGGGGGCGTTTTGGCCAGGAATTCAGACCATGGGAGTGGCTTCGAGCCGGATGATTCCGGCGGCCTGCTCGGCGGCTTCCTGGCCGACGAGGAGGGACTCGATCGCCGTGCACTGTGGCGGATCGGGTCGTGGGGCTTTGCCGCGACCGGCGCGGTGGTCCTGGCCGTGATGGCCAACCAGTCGTCGCTCGGCTTGAAGCGCGATCAGATGGCCGCCGTCGATTTGACCCGGCAGGCGCAGCAGTTCCAGTCGGTTACAAGGGAAACCCACAACGAGGCGCGGCGCCTCGCCGCCGCGATCGATACCCTGAACAGTGACCGCGACCGGCTGTATGCCCGCGTCACCGGCCTGGAACAGGGCCTGGAGTCCGTTACCGGCGCCATCGCGCGTCAGGGTCCCGCACACCCTTCACCAGCCGCCAACAAAGAGCTGCTGGCCGTTCAAGGCCCGCCTGCCCCGGCCGTCGCGCCCGTCGGCACCACCCATATCGGCTCCGACAAGCCGGCATCCAGCGCGGTGGAACCAGGCCCGACGGTTTCGTCCGTGGCCAGGGATGCCGTCAAGACCGACGCTGCGAAAGCCGAACTCGTCAAGATCGAAGGCACCAAGATCGAGGGCACCAAGACCGAAATTGCCAAAACCGAAACCGCAAAACCGGAAAATGCAAAGGCCGACATCGCGAAGCCTGATGGCGCCAAGCCTTCTCCCGCCACGCCACTGATGGCCACGCGATCGATCATGGCCCCGCCCGACGCTGCGGCTGCAAGACTGACCGAGCCGAGCAGATCCCTGAACGGCATCGTCGCGAGCCCGATCCCGGAGGTGGTGGCAGCGTCGCCTTCGGACGATGACGACGAAACCGATGCGCCGAAGATTGCGCTGCGGCGGACCGAGTTCGGCGTCGACGTCGGCACCGCCAATTCGGTGAACGGCCTGCGCGCGCTGTGGCGCGGGCTCCTGAAATCCAGATCGAACGCGCCGTTGTCGGCGCTGCGCCCGATCATCGTCGTGAAGGAAGGCAGCAACGGGCTTGGCATGCAGCTCCGGCTGGTGGCCGGTCCGCTGAACGACGCCGGCGCAGCCGCAAAAATCTGCGCGGTCCTGACCGAAAACAAGCGGCACTGCGAGACCACGATCTTCGACGGCCAACGGCTGTCGCTTGCGCCCGAGGATCAACCGCCGGCCGCCTCCGCCAGCAAGCCATCGCCATCGCCGCAGCGGCGCGCCCAGCCCAAGCGCGCCGCGGCGCCTCCTGCCGCTCCCGTCGTCGTGGAGGAGCCGAGCAAACCGGAAAATTCGTCGGCGCTCACGTCTTTCTTCAACCGACGGAATGCGCAATAATCCATTACAGCGCAATACGTTGCGGGATTCTCTTGATACCAGCCGTGGCGCTATCCCCTGCACCGATACTTGTCCCGGCGCCCATTCCCGATCATACAGGTCCGATGAAGAAAACTCCGTTCCGGCTGACGCCCTATCAGGTCCAGTTTCTGCTGGTGGTCGGCTTCGTGACCGTTGGCTACGCGCTCTATCTGCGCTATCTCGCCGTCGAGTTCTCGACCGTGGCGCTGGCCTGCGACGCCGGCCTCCAGACCATGCTGTGCAAGTCGCGCGCGCTGGCCACTTATCTTTTCAAGAATTCGGTATTCGGCATCGTCGCCCTGATCGTGGCGACGCTTCATGTCATGCGGCCGTCGATCGTGACGTTGACGGTCGGACTGGTCGCGGCCGGCCTCGGCATCGTGCTCTACAACATCGTGCTGTCGGGCCTTGCGATCGGGCTGCTTATTTTGGGCTTTGCACGGCCCGCGCCCGCCACAGCGTAAGCGCCAGCAGCAGATAGATCGCGCAGGTCCACATCGCCTGCCAGTTCTGGTTGCCCTCGTTGAAGCCCATAAAGAGCGCGGCGACCACGAGCAGACCGGCAAAGGTCGATTCGGCGATCGGCCGCACACCGTCTTTCGGGCGGTTGAGCAGCATCAGCGCCGCGAACGGCACCACCGCCATGGTCAGCGATGCGAACGGGAAATCGCGGTAGCGCGGATCGAACGCAAAGCCGAGCGCGGTCTGCGCCGCCATCAACGTCGTGACGGCCAGCACGAGACCGAGTAGCGCCGTCAACGCCGTCAGCGTCCGGCCGTCGCGCGGCCCGAGCAGATCGAGGAAGGTCGGCAGCGGCCGGCCAGCCATCGCGGCGTGCGCGCAGAGCAGCGGCGAGGCGATCCCTGCCGCCAGCAGCGCGCCCCATTGCAGCCAGCCGCCGGTGCCGTAGCTCTCATAGAGCATCTTGTCGACGGCAACCCCCAGCAGCATGCCGCCGACGGTGGCCGAGGTGCCGACCGCGATCCACGCTGCCGGCCCCGGTTTCCACGGCCGCCGGCGCAGCGTCAGCCAGCCCGCCAGGAAGACGAAGGCGCTGAGCGCCATGCCGGTGCCCATCTGCACTTTCCAGAATGGATAATTGCTGATCGGCTCGCCCGGCGGATATTTCACCGCGCGATGGCGGTCGTCGATCAGGCCCCAATAGCCGCCGACGGTGCCCTCGAGCTGGCGCTTCCAGGGCTGGTCGTAGGCCTCGATCAGGTTGACCCGGAACTTTTCGCGTTTGGCGAGGTCGAGGATCTCGGACACCACGCGCGCCTGGTTGGTGCGCGACGGCAGCGCGCCCTCGCGCATCCGCCCGGCACTCGGCCAGCCGGTCTCCCCGATCAGGATTTCCTTGGCCGGGAACGCCACCGCCATCCGCTTGCGGATGTCGTCGACATGGCCGGCGGCGAACTTGGCCCGGATCGGCATGTCCTCCCAGTACGGCAGGATATGGATGGTGACGAAATCGACGGCCTCATAGATCTCGCGGTTGCGCAGCCAGAATTCCCAGACGTCGGCATAGGTCACCGGCACGGTGACCCGCGACTTGACCGAGCGGATATTGGCTGCGAGATCGGATGCGGTCATCTCGCCGCGCAGCAGCACCTCGTTGCCGACCACCAGGGCGGTGATGACGCCCGGATGCTCCTTGGTCAGTTCGACCGCGATCGCGATCTGGGCGAGGTTCTTGATCCGGTTGCTGGAGAGCCAGATGCCCTGGATGACCTTCAGCCCGACCTTGGCGGCCAGCGCCGGAACCTGGTCGAGGCCGTTTTCGATCGAATAGGTGCGCACGCAATCGGTGATCTTCGCAAGCTGCGCCAGGTCCTGCGCGATCTGTTCGGGCGGGATCTGGGTGGTCGGGACCAGCGGTGTCTGCGCGCCCCGGAACGGGGCGTAGGACACGCATTGCAGCTTGGCATTCGGATCGATCGGGGCGCGCGCCAACGTAATCGGCGTGGCCAGCCACCACCAAAGGGCCGCGATCATACCTAGCGATAACAGGAGAAGCGCCAACGGCGTACGAAGAGAAATCAGTTCCATCCTCCGGGCGGGGACCGTCGATTAGCCGTTCATGGCCGATCTGCCAAGGCGCAGCATAGCCCTATTCCCGCGTCAGCCCTGCGGCAGTTTTACCACGGCGCGATAAAGTTGTGAGTTTGCTGGACAAAATCCGAAATACCCGGCATGTGAATCGCCTGATGTCTCCGCCGCAATGGAGACCTAATTGGACGGCAACTAGCCAGCCACATCAGCCGCGCCCCTGCGCGGTCGTAAACAAATCGGGGAATGTATGCGTCGACGGGTGTCTGGAGTTTCGGTTTTGCGCCACTTCGCCGCTGCGGGCCTGGTGGCGGCCCTCGCCTTCCTGATCGGATCGGGGGGAGCGCTGGCCCAGAGCGGAAGCCCGACGCCGCAGGACCAGAAGGCGCCCGCCGCCAATGCCGCCGACGCCAGCAAGGACAACCAGCGCAAGACCGACGAATTCGTCGAGGCCTCGCAGGCCATCAACGGTCCGGCCGGTAACCCCGAATGCGTCTGGCTCGGCCGGCGCGTGGTCAGCCTGATGTGGCGCGACGACCTCGATACCGCGTTCCGCCATCTCGACCTGTACGACCGCTTCGGTTGTCCCGGCGGGCATGTCCAGGCGGCCTTCCGCTGCCTGACCCGATTCGGCGGCCAGATCGATCCCAAGGTTGCCGAAACGCTCTCCAGCCGCATCCAGGCCTGCTGGATCAATCCGGGCGCCCAGCCCCAGGCAGCAGCGGCGGCAAACCCGGCGCCTGCAACGGCAGGCGCAGCGCCTGCGCCCGCACCGTCGCCCGCCCCCGCTCCCACCGCGGCACCAGCGCCCGCGGCAAAATAAGCGCCTGCGGCAAAATAGACGGCCGATAGACGCCCGACATTCAGGATCCGTTCAGCGGAACGATCCTAATTATCCGGCGTTGGCAGCCAGCGGCCCTTAAAACGCCGTCCTTAAAAAAGTCATGGCGTCATACCAGTTGTGAATTCGCGCGGCAGGATTATCCTCATCGTGCCGAGTGCCGGTCGAACCTAGGGGACAGGTTCGCTTCCTTAATCGCAGCCCCGTATGGTTTAATTCCCAATGCGCTCCGTCGTAGCCGTTCTGCTGTTCGTAACCGCAGCTCATGCCGGGCTGTGGGGGCTTTTCCAGCAAAAGCAGACGGCGCCCGATTTCCGCGGCATCCTGCCCAGCGTCTCCTACGCGCCGTTCGAAGGCAGCGCCCATCCCGACGTCGACAACATTCCCCAGATCGAGAAGATCCGCGCCGACCTGAAGAAGCTGTCGACGATGACGCGCGCGATTCGTCTCTACTCCTCGACCGGCGGCGTCGAACTGGTGCCGCCGATCGCGGCCGAGTTCGGCCTCAAGGTCACCGTCGGGGCCTGGATCGACAAGAATACCGACCGCAACGAACGCGAGATCGACGCCGCGATCACGCTCGCCAAGCGCAACAGCAACGTCAACGGCATCGTCGTCGGCAACGAAACCATCTACCGCGGCGAGCAGAAGGTCGAAGACCTGGTCGACCTCATCAAGCGGGTGAAGAAGTCGGTCAACGTGCCGGTCACCACCGGCGAAATCTGGAACATCTGGCGCGACAATCCCGAACTCGCCTCCTCGGTCGATTTCGTCGCCGCCCACGTGCTGCCCTACTGGGAAAACTTCACCGACAAGCAGGCGGTGGACCAGGCCGTCTATCTTTACGGCCTGCTGCGCGAAAAATTCCCGGGCAAGCGCATCGTCATTGCCGAATTCGGCTGGCCCAGCGCCGGCTACAATCTGAAGAACGCCGAACCCGGCACGTTCGAACAGGCGTCCGTGCTGCGCAACTTCGTCACCCGTGCCGAAGCGATGGGCATGGAATACAACATCGTCGAGGCGATCGATCAGCCCTGGAAATTCTTCGAAGGCGGCGTCGGACCCTATTGGGGCATCCTCGATGCCAACCGCGAGCCGAAATTCTCCTGGACCGGCCCGATCGTGACCGAGAACTACTGGAAGCTGGCGGCGATCGCGCTGCTGGTCGGCATCCTGATGTCGCTGCCGATTCTCCGGCTCGACCGGCCGACCGTGATGCAGGCACTGATGCTGTCGGTGGCGGCAAACGGCGTCGGCGCCTGGGCTGCCACCGTATTCGCCTATTGGGCCGGGCATTATTTCGTGTTCGGCTCGGCCTTCGCCATGACGCTGGGCCTGATCCTGCTGGTGCCGCTGATCCTGATCGCAATGGCGCGGATCGACGAAATCGCGGCGATCGCGTTCGGGCACGGCCCACGCCGGCTGATCGCCAAGAGCACCGAGCCGATGGCGCCGGCCACGATCGGCGACGCGGTTGCCTTCCCGAAGGTTTCGATCCACATCCCCGCCTATTTCGAACCGGTGGAGATGATGAAGCAGACGCTGGATGCGGTGTCGCGGCTCGACTATCCGAACTTCGAATGCGTCTGCATCATCAACAACACGCCCGACCCGGAGTTCTGGCAGCCGATCCAGGATCACTGCCGCGCGCTCGGTGAGCGCTTCAAGTTCATCAACGCCGAGAAGGTCGAAGGCTTCAAGGCGGGCGCGCTGCGCATCGCCATGGAGCGCACCGCAGCCGACGCCGAGATCATCGGCATCATCGACGCCGACTATGTCGTGCATCCGGACTGGCTGAAGGACCTGGTGCCGGTATTCGCCGATCCGCGCGTCGGCCTGGTGCAGGCGCCGCAGGAACACCGCGACGGCGACCGTTCCCTGATGCATTACATCATGAACGGCGAATATGCCGGTTTCTTCGACATCGGCATGGTCCAGCGCAACGAAAGCAACGCCATCATCGTGCACGGCACGATGTGCCTGATGCGTCGTTCGGCGATGGACATGGCCGGCGGCTGGTCCAGCGACACCATCTGCGAGGACACCGATCTCGGCCTGACCATCCAGCAGCAGGGCTGGCTGACGCACTATACCAACGTCCGCTATGGCGAGGGCCTGCTGCCCGACACCTACGAGGCGTTCAAGAAGCAGCGTCACCGCTGGGCCTATGGCGGCTTCCAGATCGTCAAGAAGCACTGGCGGCGCTTCCTGCCCGGCGCCAGCCGGCTGACACCCGACCAGCGCCGCGAGTTCTCGCTCGGCTGGCTGAACTGGCTCGGCGCCGAGAGCCTCGGCGTGGTGGTCGCGATTCTCAATCTGATCTGGGTGCCGATCGTGGCGTTTGCCGACATCGCCATTCCCGACAAGATCCTGACGCTGCCGATCATCGCCTCCTTCATCGTCTCGATCGCACATTTCATCGCGCTGTATCGCCTGCGGGTGCACATCAAGGCCGGGCAGATGATGGGCGCCATGATCGCTGCCATGAGCGTGCAGTGGACGGTGTCGCGCGCGGTGGCCCAGGGCCTGATTACCGAGCATCTGCCGTTCGCCCGCACCTCCAAGGGCGGCCTGTCGCGGATGTCGATCGAGTTCCAGGCGTTCTGGGAAGCCGTGATCGGCGTGCTGCTGCTGATCGGCGCCGCCGTGCTTGTCGTGACCAACGGCGCCAAGGAAGTACGCGAGATCTACATCTTCGCCGGCGTCCTGGTGCTGCAGAGCCTGCCGTTCCTCGCCGCGGTCGCGATCGCGCTGCTGGAAAACTCCCGCACCAATTCCTTTGCCTTCTGGCGCAACAGCGCGGTGCGCACGGCGGAACTGATCGGGCTGCGCCCGGTCAGCGTGCCCGGGATCAGCAGCCCTTCCCAGCCCGTCGCCTCCGAGATTCGCCGGGAGGTCAACTAAGGCGGAATAAAGCGGTTCGGCCGGCGTGAAGAAGCCGGACTAACCGTTAGCCGCACAAGGGAAATTCCGGCCGGTCGCGCGATACAATTGACGCCTTCCGCTATTGACCCGCAGGGGCCCGCCCCCTACACAGCGCGGCGAGTGAGCGCGTAGCTCAGGCGGTAGAGCACGTGACTTTTAATCATGGGGTCGTGGGTTCGAGTCCCACCGCGCTCACCAATTCTCTATTATTAATAATGGATCACTGGGCATGACCAGCGATCGAATGCATGCAGATTGCCGTGTCCGCACCATCCGGATTGTACGTCGATGGCTGAGTCATCGAAAAGCGATTTGACGAATTCGTGGTCGATCGACGAGGCTGGCGCGACGCCTGCTGCAGCGACCACAAGTGCGCTCTCACTCCAGTTGTTGATGTCCAACGCTGGGTGACGACGTGCCCGGGCAGAGTTACTCACAATTGGGATATTGATAACTACCGAGCATAGTTCCATTCAAGCATTGACGGAATTCCACTTTCGCTTCGGCGCAGATAGGTGATGAAAACGCTTGAACGGGTTTGCCTCGGCTCTCCAGGAAGCCGGGACCAAATCTACATAGAGTCTCGTTGTTCCTTTCGCCTTCTTCTCGCGGACGAATGCAGGGTCCATAGCCATCGCCATAATGACCTTGAAATCCGGAAAACTGTCTGCCTGTTCGATCGGTGTAACGGCAAACGAGAAGCTTACATTCGGTTGCAGAGAAGGTGCGTCCGGTGATCACGTTGTAGCACGCAATCTCGTCTTGCTCGGCGGGCTCTCGGGCGTCCGCTTTCCTGGTCGCAATGGTTGAAGCCGCACACGCTGTCAGCAGCAACATCAGAATCGTCTTCGGCATTTTTTCCCTTTTGCCAGTAAGCATCACTGGGGCAAACGGACCAGCAAGCAGGTCGGAGACCATGACCACATCGAGGAGTTCGCCACCAGGACGCCCACGGAAACGTGGTTCGAGGAACCGGCCCGGAAGGCGCTGCCTTCGAGTATCAGGTTCCGGTATGACGGGCCTTGTGGCCCGGCGCGCGCGGCTTCCGACGACATACGGCGCGCTGTATAGCAGTTCCGGAACCACCGAAGAACGGCGCGGCCAACCCTGGGGTTCCGGATTGGGACATCAACCGGAACCACGGACCTACCCGCGTGGGCGCTTCTTCGTTGCCTTATTTCGCAATGCCCGTCGAATATCTGGCTGCAGGCTGAGCGAAATTCCCAGTTTGGATGCCTCCATCGCCGTCGCGGCCGGGGTGCGGCCGAGTTTGGCCGCTATTTGATCACGCGGGATCCGACCGGCCATGCGCTTGAGCTTAGCGATCTCGCCATTCGTCCAAGTGCGGCTGTTGTCACCCAACGCGGTACTCCGAGTTGGAATCCTAAATCGCCAGCTTGTGAAAGGTTTCTGGTCGTGGCGGGGGTTCGTTTCATACCCCGCGAAGATGATGTAGTTACTGATGACGGTCGGCTGGACGATACCCAACCCTCTCGTGCCGCCCTGGGCGCTGCCCGTGAAGGTAGTTGTGATCGCGATCTGCGTCGCGCTGCAGTCGCCCGTCCGGCTGGCGCTTCGAGGCTGCATTCCGCCGGATACGTGACCTCGCGACATGCGGTAAGCTGCCCCATGGGAACTTGGCAAGGCGGCAACACCCGGCCGGCAAAGTATCCATGGCGCCTCGATATCTCACTGCTCAGGAGGGCAAATGGGTCGACGAATGAAGCCGAAGATCAAAGAACACACCTGCCCGGCTTGCAGAGGAACGGGCTTCCCTGCGGTGAGGCAGCCGGGGCAACCGGGCCGCAAAATCTATCCGGTCAAATGCAAGTCCTGCGACGGCAAGGGGAAGATCAAGGACGCCGATCCGAATTAACTTACTGCCGGGGACGATGCCTTTGGAACATTTCCTGATCACAGGTTTTATCCGGGTGTGAGGCCATTCTCACGTGGGGGCCAAGGATGTCGCGTGCGTCAGTGCAGCGAGACCAGTTTGGTGTGTCTCCGCATGGTATCGTGCATAAGCCGACCAATGCGGCATTCACACCTCATCCTGGTGATCCCCACTCGGGAATTATGCGGCTGGGCCACCTTGGTAACAGTCCCAACGGCGCCGGCTTCAAGCCGGACGATGTATGCCGGGTGATGAACGAGCTTTGGGACGATTACGTTGCCGACAACCCCCAGCTTTTTGGGCGCGTTGGCAGAAAGCCAAATTGACCTTCGCCCGCGACAGGAACGCTCCGACATCGGGGTGGTTGGAGGCCGATGCGCTACCATCCACCGATTTGGCACACCATCGCGTTCCTCGCCGGCGTTATTCTCGTGCTTTACCTGGCCTGGGGTCCATACTGACAGGCGGGTAGGCATGCCCAGCAGCCCGATCCGCATCATACAGCACGAGGCCGTTGCCGGGTGCTGCGGCAGGTGATTCAGCTGGCTGAGAAGGGCTGCCGGGATACGCAGAGAACTTTGAGCCGCTGATCAAAGGACGGGGGTTCTACGTGGAAGCCACAATTTTCATTTTGGGCCCCGTTGTTATTTTGCTGTTTGCGGCTGTTGTACGAATCTTCGGAACCAACATTGGCTACAAGATTCTCATTGTTATCATCGTGATCTACTTTGTGCTGAGGCGTTGAAGGCGGCTTGAAATCCGCCCCCGTCCCCGGCCCTATCGTCGGCGCCGGCCTGCCCGGTCTGGTCATGGCGCTCGGTGGGCTGCTCGTCTGGCGGCGCCGGCGGATGCAAGCTGTTTAAGATGTAACGCGCTCACCGGATCGGAGAGACCGCCTTCAGGCGGTCTTTTTTTTGGGGTTTTCTGAGGCTTCAGTCGATGGCGCTATCGCACCATCTGAGGTTGCCTGCACCCAGTGGAGACATCCGCCGAAATAGCCTAAAATTCCATTTTGCTCGGGCCGCCCGTGCTTTTGTGAAGGGCGACCACCGCTCGTTACACTTGAAACCCGGTTCTTTTGAGTGGGAGTTTGTAATGCGTAAATCCCATTGGACCCCGTCGATAATTCCGAATGACAACGATCAAACCGTTTACCTGGTCGCCGAGGATTTCGGGAAATTGGGCCGCGCCTGGCGCGAGGCCGAGTACGACGCCACAGACCTGGAAACCATCATTCAGGATCTGCTTTCCGGCCAGTACAACAATCCGATCCGCATCGTCGCCTTCAACACCGAAGAGCGATGGTCGGAGGACGTTTCCGAAGACGTGGCTCAAGAGCTGCGTCGGCGCTGCGATCTGCAGCTGAGAGATTTGCCATCCTCCGTTCGGGATTTCGTTCGGCGGCATGAAGGTCGCGACCGCCGGCAATTGCCATTGCGGCTGGTCTAGAGTCCCGATCAGACGTAGCGTCCTGGGTGCGCGCGCGGTCCCGCACGCGCTCGCGCCCGCGCGTCATGCAGGCGTCACGGTGATTACACAACGGTAAACGACAATGAAAATGTCGCCGAGCAATGCGGCTGGGCCTTGATCGAAACGAGGCCAGGTTATCCAGGAGTTGTAATGAACAGTATCAAGAGAGCCGCGGCGATTGCCGCGACGGCCTGCGCAGCAGCGCTGGGCGCGTTCCCCGCAGCGGCGGATGTGATCAGCAATCCAACCAACACCGACAGCTTTGTGTATCTCTCCGGCGCCTTGCAGGGTGGTCAGCAGACGCAGTTCGTGGGACAGACATTCACGGCCTCGATCACCGGAACGATTACGAACTTCCAGTTCACGCTGAACAGCTCGACCATTAATTCGCTGTACGGGGCCGTGTACGCGTGGGATGGAAACAAGCCCAGCACACTGCTCTGGCAAAGCCCGGTGATGTCCGGAATTGGATCCGGACCGAACGGCGGCGGCCTCTTCGACTTTTCGCCCACGGGGGCAAACGTCACGCAAGGCCTGACCTATGTGGCGTTCCTGAGCACATACGGAATTGCAAACAACAGCGGCCTGGCGACCGTTGGAGATTGCTTGCCGTTTGCCGGCTGCAACTCCAACTCGATCCCCAATCTTGGAAACATGGCGTGGGCCAATGTTCTTGGCGACGGCCCTGCCTGGACGTCAGTCAATTTCAGGGACGCCACCTTCTCGGCGACGATCGCGAGCCCCGTCCCCGGACCGATCGTCGGCGCAGGGGTTCCGGGCTTGTTGATGGCTCTTGGAGGCCTGATTGCGTGGCGCCGCCGCCGCAACCAGGCTGCCGCTGCCTGATTTCTCAAGCCCGATCATCGTCAACGCACGACAGAGAAGACCGCCCTTTCGGGCGGTCTTTTTCGTTGCGGCTGCGGAATTCGATCCGTCAAGCTTAACACGCGATGTCGGTTGCGCAGTAGCTGCAGCAGGGGGATACCTTTGGAGATTTTGGAGACCAGCAGGATCTTGTTTGCGATGCACCGGATCAGTGTCACAGAGCGCGTGGTCATTTGCCTGGCCGCACTCAGCTTCTTTGCGGTCATCGTGGTCCTGTTCGCCATCGGGATTACCGAGGAACAGGCGGCGCAACATCGATCGCATGAGCGGAAACCGATGCTGGGCGTCATCAGCGACACCAATTCAGTCAGGTAGTTTTTTTCGCGCCCGGTGAGACCGCCCTGCGGGCGGTTTTTGTTTGTGGCCAATGCTCCTGCTGACGTGCAGACGCCGGACACCTCCTCATGAATGACCGTTGAAATTAAAGGCGTGAATGTGGCGGCCGGGTCACATGTTTAGCGATGGGTTAATGCTACCACTGAGCGACACACCCGGTCCGGTTGCAAACAGGAATCTCCCGTGAAACGCTTTTTACTCGCCAGTGCAGCGTCGCTAACGATCATCGCAGCGTCGCTCACGATGATCGCCCCTGCCCGCGCGGCGACATGCACCAGCACTGCGAATTTCGGCACGATCTCGACGCCCGGCCTCACCGCGTTTGGCAACAGCTTTGGCTCGGTCCAGCATTTCAGCGACTGCTACACGTTCACGCTTGGCAGCTCGAGTTCGGTCGCCGGTCTCTCATGGGAACTGGATTTGTCGTGGGTCCGCGACATCGATCTCACCTCCGTCAGCCTCTCTGGCGGATCCCTGCCATCGAGCATCGTCGATACGTCACCCGGTTCCTTCAGCTTTGGAAACCTGATCGCCGGCGGCTACCAATTGGTCATCACAGGCGATGTCACCGGACGAAACGGCGGCTTTCTCGGCGGCGGTTCCGTCAGCTACGGGGGATTGTTCGCAACCGTGCAGGCCGCACCTGCCCCCGGCCCTGTCGTCGGCGCCGGGCTTCCAGGTTTGCTGATGGCTCTCGGTGGATTGATCGCCTGGCGGCGCCGACGAGCGGCTTCCGGACGGAGCCTGGCGCGCTAATCAGATTTGCGCGCAAATCAGATCCGGGAGACCGCCTTCGGGCGGTCTCTTTGCCTGTACACTGCATTGGCTCGCAACGGCTCAGCTTCGATCTTCAGCGAAGCGGGATCAGCCGGGTAGGCAGTTCTCTCCTGCCCACAGGGCACCCCGTTTTCCCTTCGGCCTTGGCTTGATCCGGAACAGATGCCGACACATCGGCCGCGCGCATGAATTCGGTCCACGCAGCGTCCGATGACCGTTCGACATAACCAACACCCGCGGCCCCAATTGCAAAAGCCGCGAAAAGACCGATCACGACCGTGATACATGCCCGGCTATCGAAAAATCGCATCGCACTCTCCCGGGATCGGGTTTGTGATGGCCTAGATCCATTCGGGATTTTCAAGTGTGAAGTACTTCACCTCTCACGCCGACGTGAGGTCGAGGCCAATCAGGCGCGTCGAGGAATTGCCAGGCAGGCGCCGACGCCATTCCGAATTGCCATTTTTTCCCGATCGTGAAGCATGTCACACCGTTTCTCTCCGGCCGGCCGGAGAATGCAGGCTTGCGGAGGGTCGAGGCATGACGAAACCTGCGAAACGCTTCCCCCGTTGGCTCACGATCGACCTGATGATCCTCGTGGTCGGAGCGCTCATCACGGTCGCATCCGCGCTGTGGTTAGGCACCAACATTCAGCGTATGGTGGTGCTGCCTCCTGGCTGAACGTTCTCTCCTGCCATGGCGTGGAGGCGGCGGCTTGGCATCCCCCACAACCGAAGCGTGTGGCGAGATCGCTAAACAATAGCGTCATCCAGAAAGCTTAAGCTGGAACCCATTGGCTTTTTCGATTAGCCGTAGGTATAGCGTAGTCTAATTAAATTCGAGTACCCGCATGCATAGAGTATTTAAGATTTTTCCCGCGCTGGTTTTGAGCTGGATCCTGCTCTCCGGTGGCCCCTTAGTCCAATCGGCAAGCGCTCAGGACGGAGCGCGCTCCGAAGATGCCCCCGGCGCATCGGAGGTCGCCTTCGAGTGGCAATACTCATGCCCCAGCGGGAGGGGTTGCTCGTTCACTTGTCCCGGTTCGGGCGGGGCATCCAATGTCACGAAGCTTACGCTTCAACTGGGGAGCCTCCCGGTCAGCGGCAGTCAAAGAGCCTTCGGGGTATTTTACAAGTTTTCGACCGTGCAGGTTCCGCGTGCAAACGGTTTCAGCCTCACCACAGGCATCAGCACACTTTCGTGCCAGGTGAACGGCATGGACCTCGACTATTCCGGACCGCGGAAGTCGTCCGATGAGGACGTGCCCACCGCGAGCATCCCAAATCAGGGTTCGCCAGCGCGCGTGCGGTAAGGCGGACAAGCACAATCGCCAAGCGCTCGCGGGCGGCAGCTTACCCCGCCCGCCCGCCTGCGAGCTTGAACCGCGCGGGCTGGATAGAAGTGATCGACACCGGTACGCAGTGGGCCGCCGTTATTGTGCGACGCGGTGTCACGCTTACCGCGCTGCCGCGAAACTGCCCCACAGTGGAGTTATGAAGCGGCTTGTTCTGAACAGGAGTAACGCATGTTCTGGACAGGATTTGCTGTCGGTTCTTCGGTCTGCCTCGCGATCACGCTAACGGCGCATCGGATTCGCGAATGGCGCGAGCGGTCGGCATTCATTGCCGGTCTTTCGCCCGTACAGCGTGAGCGCCTGGGCGGCTTTGAGACGATCAAGGGCGATTGGCGCGCATTCCGGGACCTAGTGTCCTAGCCGACGCCGCAGGGCTTCCTGAGAAAGCAATTGCGGGTGTCCCGCGGCGTCCCTGCGCACGAATTGATCGTGCGCTTTGGTTTCGGCCGAGATCGCCAGGACCCGCCACACGACAAAAAGCGCATTCACGATCAGCCAGATCTGCAGCCAAGTCATGATTCCCACGTGAGACCCCCGTTTCACGCATCTGTGATAATTCCAGTTGCGTCCCGATTTGGGGCAATTGTGTGCGCGTGCGCCGCAAAATAATGCGCAAAGAATCGGCAATGAAAGCCCGGTCGGCCCCACAGTTCGCCGTTTCATCGTAGGGCCGGCAGCCGGCGGCCGGCTATCTCGCGGGGGCCGGGTGTTTGATATGGCGCCGAGCGGCCGGTGCATCGCATGGCCCATAACGAAAAGCCCGGCAACCGGCCGGGCTCTCAATATCTATTGGGTGATGAAACATGGTCATTAGAGGCGGGACGCATTAAGTTTCAGTGACGCACCGGCTCCGTAGGATTGCGGATATCCAGCCGGGATCGGCGCGCTCAGGGCTTCACCAGCAAGCCGAAACGCGCCGCCGAAATCTGGACTGCGAAGGAGCCTCCGATGCGCATTTTGGCCTTGGCGATTTCGGCGATCGGGATCGTCGTCTCGATGCAGCCGGCGAGCGCTCAGACGTACGACCCGGCCTATCCGGTGTGCCTGCATGTGTACGGCCGCATCAGCTATTACGAATGCCGCTACACGTCGCTACCCCAATGCAACGCCACCGCATCGGGCCGCTCGGCCCAGTGCATCGTCAATCCATACTTCGCGGGCGCCCAGCGGTCTGCCGGCGATCGGCGGCATCGCCGGGTCTACTAGGTGAGTGCCTCGATCGGGCGAGCACGGCCACATCGTTAATTGCGCGTTGCAGCAGACGTGAAAATGCAGGGTAAAGCGAATTCTGTCCCTTAAAATTGGAGGTTTATGGTCCCCCGCAATCAAAGGGCTGGGGGAGACAATGAACCTTTCGAACCGCTTGCAAATCGATAGCCTGCACTGCCGCGCAATCTGCGAAGAGATCGGGGAGCGGCTGCAGATCATGCTTCGCCCCGACGCGGCCAATTTGCCTGCTCGACTCCAGGTGCTCATCGACCGGCTTGCGGATCAGGATCGCGAACTCGCCCCGTCAATCGTGCCCGATCTCGATGGCATGATCTGGCAGCCCGCCGTAACGCCGCACGCCGCGTAATCGGCGCGGCTTGCCATCCGCGAATTTTCGCGCCGCGGCAACGCGGTGGACAGCGGGGACAAGCGTAGCCGGCAGTTGCATGTTGTCACCATCAGGCGTTCACGATCGCCTGTTGCACCTCGGAGGCCCGATATGGTTCGTCCCCTTGATCTGGCAGTGCGCATTTCGACCGCCCGGCCCCTGCAGACGTTCCGGCTGCCCATCGACGCGGCGCGTCGCAAGGCCCGCGACGTCATCGACCAGATCCCCCGGAATGGCGTGACGCCGACGGTCGAGAACTGGCGTCAGCTTCCCGACGGCCGGATCGAATTCGCCGTCCGGTATTTTAACACCACTGACTGATGGCCCGTCGGCGGTCTGTGCGGCACGTCATTCGGCTGTAAGACTCTTTTGGTCCAATCTGACCGGCTAGCTGCCGCCCTTTGTTTTGTAACGAGTCAGGGGCATTGCAAAGTGGCTGGTTGGGGCCGTCCAATTACCGCGCGGCGGGCGGCCCCGCTAAGCCAGCGTTCAACCGCTGGCTCCCTCGGCCGGAACCAGTCCATCTTCTTTTTCTTCGGATCACGTCGGGCGAGACTGGCATAGGGGTTGCTGCTGATAGCTGGCTGGGCATTTCAGTGGCCCAGTTTGGATCAAGCGCCGCCGGGACAATGTATTTTGATACCGGCGGCGTATTTTTCCGGGACGAAACCGTTTTCCTGGGCCCACGAAAACATCCTGAAACAAACGGCTGGATATCGTCGGTCGCAGCAAGCAGGGGATGGCCAAAATGCAATTCATTTTCGATCTGATCTGGACGCAGTCATGCACCCGGTACCTCGCCTCGATGGGTCAGCGGGAGATACACCAATGATCGAAGCTTCCGCAGCCATTCTCGCGGTGGTCAGCCTGGCGATCTTCGCCGCTCACGCACTCGACGCCTATCGCACTGGTTAGCCCGCCGGCCCTGGCGACGATTGCCTGTGGCCCCACCAGGGGAATAGCCATGGTCAGACGCTTTGGTACAGAGGACACAAGCGAGCGAAGACCTGGCGCTCGGAAATACCGTGCGCCAGCGATTGTCAGGAAGACCGATTGTACCGGAGGCGTGGCTGTCTTCGAGGCGCATCAACTCAAATCATCTTCGAATGAGCCGAGCTCATTTGACCCGGGACCTGCCGGATTCAACTGGATAGAAATTGATTTAAAACAAAGTCATTGAGATCAGACCGGGCGATTTTTGCGCCCGGCTTCTTTGGCACTCCGAACGCAGGCTCAACGCGCTGTGCCTTGTAAAGGGAATTAACTCGGCAGAGGGCGACGACAGATGATTGATCAACACTTGGCTCGCTTGCGGGCGCATCGAAGCAATATCCAACGCTATCGCAACCTGCTGCAGACCAGCCTGACGGAGCTCGAGCGCCAATTCGTCGAAAAGCGCCTGAGCGAAGAGCAATCAAATCTGGAGAGCGTGGCCAAGTCCCTTCCCGGGGACTTTCGCTGGACACAAGCCGACCCACCACCTCGCTCGCGCCTCGCCTAGAGCCTTCCCTGCCCCTGTGCCGCCTTGTAGCTTGCTCGAACCTTGCGTGTGACAGGCTATGCCGTCTCACGACCAAAAGGCGTCGAGAGCGTGCGCGAGAAGGACGCCGGCGCTGAGAACAACGAGGAATGCCGCAATAGCTTCAAACATGGGTGCTTCCAGGCAATGACCCGAGTAAGAGGCCGGCACCCCGCACAGTCAAAATGATTCAACAGCGCTCGATCCGATTTGTTGTTATTTTGCTCTCTGGTGATTCTCGGCAACGGTTCCGGGTAGATGAGCCAGAAATGATCACGTTGCACTTTGCGGTTCCTTCAGTTCTGGTCGCTGCGGCGGTAGCCGGGTGCATTACCTATTTCGTGACCCCGCCAGTGCCGGTCGTAGCCGATCAGCGATCGCTGCCGAGCGCGCCTGGTCTGACGCGTCCTGAAACGAAGACGTCGGCAAGATTAGAACCGCGCCCGAACGAGGAAGAGGAGAAAGCGGCCGCGGCCTTCCGGGAAGCGGCTGCGGCCATCCTGCGTCGTGCACCGAACACGCGGGCACTGGCCTTCGCCGAAGAGCCTCCTCCGATCACGGGACGGATCCCGTTGCCCAAAAGGCGCCCGATCAATCTCCCATGACTGCTGGGAGCGCCGGCAGAGGCGTTAAGGGAACACGGGCCATTCAGCCGGCATGAAAGCGACTTCGAGATTTCCGAACCGCCCCGACATCGACGGCTTGCGCGCGATCGCCGTGCTCAGCGTGTTCCTGTACCACCTCGAGGTGCCGCCGTTTGGCGGCGGCTTCGTCGGCGTCGACATTTTCTTCGTGATCTCCGGTTACCTGATCTCACGCATCGTGCTGACCGATGCCGAAGCCGGCAGCTTCTCCATGGCCCGCTTCTACGAGCGCCGGATCCGGAGGCTGGCCCCGGCCGGCATCGTCACCATCATCGGCACGCTTCTGATCGGCGCGCTCTGGTTTTCGCCAGGGCATTTCAAGAGCCTGGCGCAGGACGTCGTCGCAACGGTCGGTTCAGTCTCGAACTTCTACTTCTGGCGCGGCAGCCACGATTACTTCGCCAAGGCGGTCGATCCGAGCCCGGTCCTGCATTTCTGGTCGCTGGCAGTAGAGGAACAATTTTACCTGGTGTGGCCCGCCTTGATCCTTTTCGGGCACAGGCTGGTTGGCAAAGGCCTGCCGCTGCTCATCCTTGGCATCGGCACGGCTTCGCTCGTCGGCGCCCAAATGAAGCTGGGGACCGATCCGGCCGCAGCGTTCTATCTGCCGATCTACCGCGCCTATGAATTCGCCATCGGCGCGCTCGTCATCTTTGCCGAGCGATGGCAACAGCGCTTCAGCATGATGCCCGTGCTGCTGGCCGTTGCCGGCTTTGGTCTGATCGGCTGGGCCATCGTGTTTTTTGATGGCGCTACGGCCTTTCCGGGCGTGAATGCGCTGATCCCCTGCATCGGTACGGCGTGCCTGATCCTGGCGGGTCCATCGCACCCGCTTGCTCGCCTGTTGACCAATCCACTGGCGGTACGCATCGGGCTGATTTCCTACTCGCTCTATCTCGTGCACTGGCCGCTGATCGTCTACGCGGCCTATATCCTGGGTGATGCCGCACATGCGATCGGCCCGAAACTTTGCGTTTTCGCGCTCGCCCTCGCGCTGTCCGAGCTGATGTACCGCACCGTCGAGACGCCGTTTCGCGCGCGGAAGTCATCGCTGGTTTCGGTCGCGGGTTTCGCCGGGGCGGCCATCGTCGCAATTGCATCCGTCGCGTTCATTGCCAACCGGCAGGAAGGCTGGCCGTGGCGCCTGTCGCCGGAAGCGCGCGAAGTGGCGGATCTGCAGCGGTTCGGATTCTGGCCGTGCAGCCGCAGCCCGCAGTCGAAATGTGCGTTCGGTGCCGTCAACGAACCAGTCGGCGTACAGCTGATCGGCGACTCCTTTGCCGCGCAGTATGTCGCGGCGGTCGATCCGGTTGCCAGGGACTCAGGCGTTCGCGGCGAAGCCTACACCGAGGAAGGCTGCCCGATGCTGGCCGGCCTTATCCGAACCGGGTTCGACGGCACGGCCAAATGCAAAGTCCAGCGCGACAAATATCTGGATACGATCAGAAAGAACAATTCTCCGCTCGTACTCAGCCAATCCTGGATGACCTATGGCGACTCGCTGCGCAACGAGTTCAGCGCTTCTACGCACCGTGCGTCATCGGTCGAGGTCTGGCGCGGCGGTATCGAAGACACCATCCGCGATCTCGGCGGCAGCGGCAGAAAATTCCTGATCATCGCGCCGGGGGTCGAGCCGGGTTGCCGGAGTCAGATGACCCGGTTCGCGCCGGGCCCGCTCTGGCACGCGCCGACCACGCCCTGCCCCGCGATTTCAGCGCAGCAGGTCGAGGCCAGGAACAAGGATTTCAACGCCATGCTGCTGGACGTGCAGCAGCGCTACCGCGACCAGGTGCGTATTCTGTTTCCGGAAAAATATCTCTGCGATGCCGATTGCCCGACCGAAGTAGACGGGCTGTGGTACTATTGGGATGTCAATCATCTGACGGTGGCCGGAGCCCGGCGCGTGGGAACTGGCGCCCGGGACCTCATTCACGGCTTCATCGCGGATGGCAATCTTGCGCGCGAACAGCGGCAGTGAGCGGCATGGGTCAATCGCTGCGCCCGCCGGCGATGTCAGGAGGCACGCGGAACCATGTGTGCACCGATGCAGTTCCCCTCTTACCGATCGGCTTTAGCTTCACCTCCCTATCTGGAGAATCAGGACCATGATCATCACGATTGCCGCTTCCGCACTGGCTATTCAGCTCAGCTCGATGCCGGAACCGGCCGCGCAGCCGCTGGTCCAACCCGTGCAATACGGAGGTGTGCCCGTGCGCCGTCCACCGTGCGGCCATGGCTGGGATTTGAGTGCACGGGATGGCCTCTGCTACCCGAACGGCTATCTGCCGCCGCAGGATCAGTCGGCGAGACAATATCAACATCAACGTTCCTACCGCGGCGGACGCTACCCGATCCCCTGCGGTCACGGCGCCGACCTCGATATCAGGGACGGTCTTTGCTATCCGACCGGAACGGTACCGGCGCAGTTTCAGTCCGGCCGTCAGCGCTACTACGGCGGCGACCAGTACTACGACCGCCGTCCGCAACGCCGGCAGTACTATGATTAGTCGCTAGCAGCCTCGGCAGATTCCCTTGAACGAACTCACCTCCGGGCGGCCACGTTTCCGCGCCGGCGGCTTTCGCGACTGCGCCTGACGCGGGCTGGTGATCCGCTGCGACGCCCCCGAATAAGGCGGCGTCGCCACGGCCCGTGGTGACGGCGTATCGACCGCGCCATAGGAGGTCGGCGGCGCCGGGCGGTTAGGTGTAAGCGGCGGCAAGCTCGAGGCGTTGCCGATGCCGCTGGGATCAGAGAGCACGCGGGGATTGGCCGGGCCGAACGGCACGCCTGATATCGCCGAATTGCCGGCACCGGCCGAGCCGGCCGGCGGCACCAGCTGCGCCAACGCCGTTGCAGGAGCGAACAGGGCCAACGCTGCAACGAGGACAAGCGGCGCGATGCGGTTCATCGGGGTCTCTCCGGGGGGCTCACCATGCAACGCTCATCCAGGATGCGCGTTCCCCACGCGGAACGTCGCGCCTTTTGTCTTCGACCGGCCGCTCCAGGCGCGGTAGGAGTCTGTTAAAGAATCAGACCTAATCAAGGCGTCACCACGTCTTGAGATTCCGGCGAATGAACCAGCCTGAGATTCTTGATCCTGACATCCGCGCGATGCAGCAATGGCTGCGCGCCGCCTGGCAGCAGCTTGCCGACGCCTCTCTCACTGCCTTCGCCCGGCGCGAATTGCGCAATCAGATGAAGCAGTGCAGCGCCGATCTGCGGGAGCTACTCCAGCGCGCGGAGCAACAGCTGCAGCCGGCCCAACAGCCGGCTACCAGCTACGTCAAGCCCGATCTGCGAGTTCTGGCCTGGTAGAACAGTAGTCAGGCGCTGAACGCTGCCTCCCGCTCGGCCGCCAGCCACGAACACAACGCAGCCGGCACCGCGCCGATGAGGCCGAACAGCACCACATACGGGCCGTGGACGAAGCCCATCCACGGCGCCCCGATCAACGGCAGGTAGCTGATTGCGTACCCGAACAGGGCGGTCAGCAGAATCCGGTGCGAGAGGTTGCGCGTCGACAGCGTGTGATCGAACCACGCGATCACGAGAGCCGGAATCAAACCGACGAGATAGATCATGGGCAGCATCAGGACTTGAGCGACATCGAACGTACCCGGGCTGCCCGCCAACCAGTTGGCAATCTGCAGCATCACCCAGAATGCGACGATGAAGCCGAGCGGCGGCGCGATGGCCGCAAAAATCAGAAAGCGTTTCATGGAAGCAAGTCCCTTGGCTGCCCAACCAGCCCGGACCCTAGCGCTGCGCCGCGCTTGTCGATGTGACCACACTCACGGTGGCGGGCACCCGTTCCGCCAAGGCCTGCCCCTCGCCCCCCCCCCGAGGCGGCCCGTCCTGTTGATAACCCGAAAGCGCTAAATCCGGCGGCGAAACCGGCCGCCATGGTGTGCTATCGGCATATCGACCTGAACTGGACGGACGGAAACACATGCGGATCACCCTGGTCGGTTCCCGCCATTTCGGCGTGACCACATTCAACACGCTGCGCCAACACGGGGTGGATATCGTCCGCGTCGTCGTCCACGACGGCGAGGACCGCCTTGCAGCCGCCGGGCGCGCCGCCGGGATCGAGGTCGTCGTCCAGGCTGATCCGAAGCGGGTCGAAGCCTCGGAGATCGCGCCCGCCACTGACCTGATCGTGACCGCTCACAGTCATGCCCGGGTCACCCGGGAGGCGCTGGCCGCCGCCAGGCTCGGCGGTATCGGCTATCATCCCTCGCTACTGCCCCGGCACCGTGGCATCGCCGCGGTGGAGTGGACCATCAAGGAGGGTGACCCGATCGCCGGCGGCACCATCTATCACCTCGCCGACCGGATGGATGCCGGCGCGATCGCCGCGCAGGAATGGGTCTTCGTCAAAAAGGGTGAAACCGCCCGCGAGCTCTGGGAGCGCGCGCTGGCCCCGCTCGGCCAGAAGCTCCTCGCGGACGTCATCTACCACGCCAAGGCGCATGGCAGTCTTCCTGCCACGCCCCAGGACGAGGAGTTCGCCACCAAGGCGCCGAGCCTGTCCGATGCCAAGCACTGAACCGTATTATAATACCCTGTAGGGCACCCTTGCCCCGAATCAGTGAGATTCGTACGAAGTGCGTTGTTCCCCGGCTGGAACCGGATTCACTTTGATGTGTTTAAAACCAACAGGAACATTCCACAGTGGTGCGGCGCACCCAAGTTTGGACACATTGTGGCCAGATAAGGTACGTCATCACACATAATTCAAAGGACTTGATCCATGCGCGCCGATCGCATCAGCGGCCTTTTGTTTGCTTCGTTTATTGCCTCCGCCGCGGCTGTTGCAGCCGCTCCGGCCTCCGCCCAGTCGCCCTATGACGGGCTTTGGCAGGTAACCGTCGTCACCAAAAACGGCAGCTGCGATGCGCAGACCACCTCGACCGTAAACGTCTCCGACGGCAAGATCTCGGGCGGCCCGGTTTCCGGCAGCGTCGGCAGCGGGGGACTTGTGCGAGTCTCGATCAATGGTGCATATGCGAACGGGCAACTCAGTGGCAACTCCGGATCGGGGAAATGGAATGGCGCATCAGCTGGTGTCGCATGCAGCGGTCGATGGGAAGCGTCCCGTCAGTAAGCCAGATCAGACCTCGAACCTATTCGCCCAAGCGCGGCGGCTGACATTCGCAGCCGTCGCGTTTTTCATGACCGGCTTCGCTGCGTCGACCGCCTACGCCCAGGCGAGCGCTTTCGCTGGCATGGCCGGGACCTGGTCCGGCGGCGGCACCGTGACGCTCGAAGACGGCTCCAGCGAGCGTATCCGCTGCCGCGCCTCCTACAGGGTCGGCGGACCCAACATGGAAATGGTCCTCACCTGCGCCAGCGACGCCTACAAATTCAACCTGCAGGCAGCCGTGGTCGCCCAGGGCGGCGAAGTCAGCGGCACCTGGAGCGAGTCCAGCCGCAATGTCGGCGGCACTATCCAGGGCCGCGGCGCGAGCGGCAGTTTCCAGGTGGTCGCCAGCGCCGCCGGCTTCAACTCGAGCATCTCGCTGAAGACTTCCGGCCAAAAGCAGACGATCGCCATGAGGGCCGACAGCCAGTTCAGGGCCGCCAACATTTCGCTGTCGAAGTAAGCCGCAGCACGTGCCCCGCGAGCACGCGTACCGTCCTTAACTCGTCGCGGGCTTTCCGAGTTTCGCCGCGGTTTCCTTGATGGTTTTGGCGATCAGCAGGGCCTGCTCCTTGTTGAACGCAAAATCCTGCACGCCTCTGTGCGTTGTCAGCGACAGCACCATGATCTCGGGCTGCTGTTCGGGCCAGCCGGTCGCGAACGCCGTCACGAAGTCTGCGGTAGTCGATCGATGGGTGGTCATGGTCGAGAATTTCCTTTTACGCTTCTGATGCGCGTGTTCGCGCGCATGCCGTTCAGCCCTTTGGGCTCAGCCTGGGTTCAACACCTGGATTCAGCCCTTGGGCACGAAGGCGGTAACTTCAATTTCGACCTTGGCCCTGTCATCGACCAGCCCCTCGATATAAAGCAAGGTCGAGGGCGGGAAATTGCGCCCCAGCGTTTCCTTCCACGCCGCGCCGATGCCCGGGCCCGCTTCCGCGTATTCGCTCCGGCTGGTCAGGTACCAGGTCAGGCGCACGATATGTTCGGGTCCCGCGTCGGCCTCAGCCAGCAACTTCATGATGCGCTTCAGCGCCGTGCCGACCTGGCTTGCCATATCGGGTGAATAGTCGCCCTTTTCGTCACCGCCGGTCTGGCCGGCGAGCACGATCCATTTGCCGGGACCGTCAACCTCGACACCGTGCGAAAAGCCGCGGGGTTTCGACCATTCGGCCGGTTGCAAGATACGCATGTAAAAGTCCTCCCTAGTTCCCTGGTCATTCCGGGATGGTCCGAAGGACCAGACCCGGAATCTCGAGATTCCGGGTTCGATGCTTCGCATCGCCCCGGAATGACGGGACGATCCCTTAGCATCGAACGGGACGCTCCTCCCACAGCGAAATTGCGGCGCTGGCACGCGAGGGCCGGGCGCATCGCTGCGTCAGCACATTTGCGCGTTGCAAAACGCCCCGCCCTCGCCGATACCGCCCCTGCCCTTTATCTCTCGCTGCTGCCCCGGAAAATGGACCGCACGCCATCGATATCCCTGGCCGCGCTCTGGATGGCCGGCTGGCTCGCCCTGATGCTGATCATCGCCATCGCCGGCCGTGAGGCGGTGCGCGAGATGAACGTGTTCCAGCTCATGGAAGTGCGTTCGATCCTCGGGTTCCTGATGCTGTACCCGCTGATCCGCGCCAAGGGCGGCTTCAGCGTGGTGAAGACATCCCGCCTGCCGCAGCATGTCGCGCGCAACCTCATTCACTACGGCGCCCAGCTCGGCTGGTTCTTCGCATTGACGCTGATCCCGATCGGCCAGGTGGTGGCGATCGAGTTCACCATGCCGATATGGACCGCGATCCTGGCTGCGATGTTTCTGGGCGAACGAATGACGGTCTGGAAGATCACCGCGATCGTGCTCGGCATAGTCGGCGTCGTCATCATCGTTCGCCCCGCCACCGGCGAGATCAATCCCGGACAACTGATCGCGCTGGCGGCCGCGGTCGGGTTCGGCATTTCGGTTACCATCGTCAAGTCGCTGACCCGCACCGAACATACGCTTGCGATCCTGTTCTGGATGCTGGTGGTGCAATCGGCCGCCGGCTTCCTGCCCGCGCTGTACGTCTGGACGTGGCCGCCGAACCATATCTGGGGCTGGGTCGTCGTGATCGCGTTTTGCGGCACCTTCTCCCACTACTGCATGGCGCGCGCGATGCTGCATGCCGACGCCACCGTGGTGATCCCGATGGACTTCCTGCGGGTTCCGCTGACGGCCGCCGCCGGCTGGCTGATCTACTCGGAACGGCTGGACGTTTTCACCGTGCTCGGCGCTGCCCTGATTCTCCTCGGCAATCTCCTCAACCTGCGATCGGCGCCTCCGGCGCCCGCCCGCGCGCCAACCTGATTCTTATTTGTGCGGCTGTGATCTGGATCACGCGCCGGCGCGTGCCTTGCCGGTAACGGTCGACGGGAAACGGCCGATTCACGGCGTTTTTAGTGGCGCGGGGGGTGGATTTTTTGTGTAGTCTGCGCCGAGCGTTATAGCCAAAAACTCTTTTCGATTCTGCAGGGGGATTTTCCTGATGCGCTACCCAGCCCTGATTCTGTCCGCAATCTGCATGGCCTTTACGGCCGGCGCCGCCCAGGCCGAGAAGCGTGTCGCCTTCGTGGTCGGCAACGGAACCTATAAGAACGTCGCTCCGCTCCCGAACCCGTCCGTAGACGCCAAGGCGATGGCCTCAGCCCTTCGCAACGTCGGCTTCGAAGTGGTCGAGGGGTCGAACCTCACGCGCGACAAGATGACTGAGCGCCTGCTCGACTTCGGCAAGAAGGCGCAGGGCGCCGACGTCGCGTTGTTCTTCTACGCCGGCCACGGCATCGCCATCAGCGGAACCAACTATCTGCTGCCGATCGACGCCGACATCAAATCCGAAATGGACGTCAAGCTCGGCGCAGCGATCAATATCGATCTCACCCTCGAGCAGACCATGGGCGACGCCAAGGTCAAGCTGGTGTTCCTCGATGCCTGCCGTGACAACCCGTTCGCGGCCAAGATCAAGTCGAACTCGGCAACCCGCAGCGTCAATGTGCAGACCGGCCTCGCCGAAATGAAGTCCGGCGAAGGCACCCTGATCGCGTTCGCGACCGGTCCGGGACAGACCGCGCTCGATGGCCAGGAAGGCAACAACAGCCCGTTCACCCGCGCGCTGCTTGCCAACCTCACCCAGCCTGGCATGGAGATCCAGCAGGCGATGACCAAGGTCCGCGCCCAGGTCAACGAGGAGACCAACAAGGGCCAGCTCCCCTGGGGCCACACCAACCTGATCGGTGCAGTCTACCTGAACGGCGCGCCCGCGCCCGGTGCCGTGGCGGCCGCAGCGCCGGCGGCTGGGCCCTCGAAGGCATCCGACGTCGAACTGGAGTTCTGGCGCTCGATCAAGGATTCCAACAAGCCGGAAGAGCTCAATGCCTATCTGACCAACTACCCGAACGGTCAGTTCCGGTCGCTGGCATTGTCGCGGGTCGCTTCGCTTGAGAGCGGTGCGAAGGATGCCGCCGCAACCCGCAACCTGAGCACGGGCATCGATCCCGCGACTTTCAAGGACGAAGCGAACCAGACCACCGAGGACCAGATCGGCCTCGACAAGGGCCAGCGCCGCGACGTGCAGCGCCGCCTCACCGGGCTCGGCTTCGACACCAAGGTCACCGGCCAGTTCGATCCATCGACCCGTGCCGTGATCAACCGCTGGCAGGCCGCCCGCGGCTATCCCAAGAGCGGCTATCTCAACAAGCTGCAGCACAAGGCGCTGCTGACCGAGATCGTGGCGGCTGCACCGACCGCAAGTTCCGAGGAGGAGCGTCCCAAGCGCCGGACCACCCAGCAGGCGCAGCCTCAGGTCCAGCACCAGGCGCCACCGCCCCAGCGGCAGTACAACCCCGGCCCGGATCCGGCCGGCGCCGGCCGCTTCATCGGCGGCGTCATGGGCGGCATGCTGCGCTAGCACCTGCACACATGCGAAACTTCAAAAGCCCGGGATCGTCCCGGGCTTTTTCATTCCGGCTCTGACAGTTTCAGGCAGTTCACCTGGACTTCGAGCAGCTTGACGTATTTGCCGCCCCCGAATGCAGCCCAACCGCCGGGGTCTATTTTCCCGCGGCCCGTCGCAGCGCCTCGTTGATGCGGTCCTGCCAGCCCGGACCGCCTTCCTGGAAATATTCCAGCACATCCTGATCGATGCGCAGCGAGACCAGTTCCCTCACGCCTGGAAGCCGGGGCGGCTTTGCGGGCTCTTCCACCACCTTGGCGGTGGTGCGCTTGAACGCCGCTTCGGCCTCGCTGCGCGCATCGTTCAGGGTTCTCGGCCGCCGCGGCTGGTCCGCCATCGCTAGATTCCTTCAAACAGGGCGGTAGAGAGGTAGCGCTCGGAGAATGACGGCACAATGGCGAGAATGGTCTTGCCGGCGCTATCGGGGCGCCTGCCTATCTCGAGCGCGGCCGCGATCGCAGCGCCGGAGGAAATGCCGCCGGGGATGCCCTCGTTGCGCGCCAGCGCGCGCGACATCTCGATCGCAGCCGGGCCGTTGACCTTGACGATCTCGTCGATCACCGATCGATCCAGAATGTCCGGAATGAAGCCCGCGCCGATGCCCTGGATCTTGTGCGGCGTATGCTGCCCGCCTGACAGCACCGGGCTTTCCTCGGGCTCGACGGCGACCACCCGCAGCGAAGGCTTGCGCGGCTTGAGCACCTGTCCGACGCCGGTAATGGTGCCGCCGGTGCCGACGCCCGCGACGAAGAAATCGATGGTGCCGCCGGTGTCGTTCCAGATCTCCTCCGCCGTGGTGCGGCGGTGGATTTCCGGGTTGGCGAGGTTCTTGAACTGCTGCGGCATGACGGCGTTGGGCGTGGTGCGCACCAGTTCCTCGGCGGTCGCAATCGAGCCTTTCATGCCCTGGGCCGCCGGTGTCAGAATGATCTCGGCCCCGAGGAAGGCCAGCATCTTGCGCCGCTCGATCGACATCGATTCCGGCATCACCAGCTTCAACCGGTAGCCGCGCGACGCCGCGACGAACGCCAGCGCAATGCCGGTATTGCCGGAGGTCGGTTCGATCAGCACGGTGTCCGCATTGATCACGCCGGCCTCTTCCATCGCGATCACCATTGCGGCACCGATGCGATCCTTGACGCTCGCCGCGGGATTGAAATATTCGAGCTTGGCAAGGATGGTTGCGCTAACACCATGCATTTGAGGCAATTTGCGCAGACGGACGATCGGAGTATCGCCGATCGCATCGAGGATGGAGTCGAAAACCCGGCCTCGGCCGGGCCGGTGCACTGCACCTGGCGCTGACGACGCATCCATCTCGACACTCCTGTAACGATATCGTGCGGGAACGGGCGGCTCCTGCTACTTATGAGCGCCTCAAGCCAATGCGCAAGATGGAAACGGCTGGGTCGAAAATTCGCTGCATCGCAAAATCGAACCCCATGAAAGAAACGCCAATCCAACGCATTTGTGTTGCGACAACGTCAAACAATTCGATGTATACTTTCGTCGTGGGCTAAGGGCACAATCCAAATCGTAACTCTTTCAGATCGCAAAGGAGGTCACACGATGCCAGCTATTGCTGAAATCCAGTCGACCATCGCATTGAGGCCGGACCCGCGCGGCTGCGACCTGCCCACCTGCCCGGTCTGTGTCGACACGATGGTGGCCGCCGAAGCTTCAGCCTATCTGAGCGATCACGCCATCACCTATCTCTGGACCTGCGACACCTGCGGTTACGGCTTCGTGACCAAGCATTCCGTGAAGAGGTTCGTCTGCAACTGAGATCTATCTCGGTGGAATGTCTCCGCGCGCCCATCCGGCGCGCGTTTGTTTTTTGAACGTCTCGAACGTGCCGGCGGCGATCGCCTCGCGCATGCCGCACATCAGACGCTGGTAGTAGGCGACGTTGATTTCCGACAGCAGCATCGCGCCCAGAGTCTCGCCCGACCGAACCAGATGATGCAGATAGGCGCGTGAAATGTCGCGCGTCGATGCCCAGTCGCTCTCCTCGTCGAGCGGCCGCGGATCGTCGGCGTGGCGCGCATTGCGCAGGTTGATCTGGCCGAAGCGGGTGAACGCCATGCCGTGCCGGCCGTTGCGGGTCGGCATCACGCAATCGAACATGTCGATGCCGCGCGCCACCGCTTCCAGCAGATCCTCCGGCGTGCCGACGCCCATCAGGTAGCGCGGGCGATCCGCAGGCAGCGCCGGCGCGGTCGCCTCGATCATCGCAAGCATCACGGCCTGCGGCTCGCCGACCGCGAGCCCGCCGATCGCGTAGCCGTGGAAGCCGATGTCGACCAGTTCGCGCGCGCTGATGTGGCGCATCTCGGGAATGTCGCCACCCTGCACGATGCCGAACAGCATGTAGCCTTCGGGCGCAGTCTCGAACGCGCGCTTGCTGCGCTCCGCCCAGCGCAGCGACAACCGCATCGCGCGCTCGATGTCGGCGCGCTCCGCCGGCAGCCGCACGCACTCATCCATCTGCATCGCGATATCCGACCCGAGCAGCCGCTGCACCTCGATCGAACGTTCCGGCGACAGTTCGACCTTGGCGCCGTCGATATGCGAGCGGAACGTCACCGCCTTCTCGCTCACCTTGCGCAGATCCGACAGCGACATCACCTGGAAGCCGCCGGAGTCAGTCAGCATCGGCCCGTTCCAGCCGGTGAAGGTCTGCAAGCCGCCCAGCGCAGCGATACGCTCCGCGCCCGGTCGCAGCATCAGGTGATAGGTGTTGCCGAGTACGATATCGGCGCCGGCATCGCGCACCTCGCGCCAGTGCATGCCCTTCATCGCGCCAGCCGTCCCGACCGGCATGAAGGCCGGCGTCCGCACCACGCCATGCGGCGTGGTCAGGCGGCCGGCGCGGGCGGCACCCTCGGTGGCAAGCAGTTCAAAATGGTTGGGAAGGCTCATGTCGGGGAGGCTCATGGCTGAGCTTATGGCGTGACAAAGCCACCCCGTTCAACCCGCTTTGCGCCGATTTTCCGTCCAAAACCCGTTGACGGCGGCCCGAACCTGCCGCATAAGTCCGCGCCATGACGAACTCGATCAAAACCACGGCGAAAACCAAAGCACCCTCCGGGGGCTCGGGAGCCGTGCGCGCGTAGTCGAACGATCGCAACATCCGAACCGAAGCCCCGCCTGAAAAGGACCGGGGCTTTTTTATTGCCTGCAGCATTCAACCAAGAGGATCGACCCGTGAGCTACCAACCCGTTGTTGCCATCGTCGGCGTGACCGGCGCCGTAGGCGCCGAATTCATCGCCACCATGGACAAGCGCAACTTTCCCGTCGGCAGGCTCAAGGCGCTGGCGAGCGCCCGCTCGGCCGGCAGGACCATCGATTTCCGCGGCGAAAAGATCGCGATCGAGGAGCTCACCGAGAGGTCGTTCGAGGGCGTCGATATCGCGCTGTTCTCGGCCGGCGGAGGCATCTCGCGGAAGTTCGCGCCCGCTGCGGTGAAGGCCGGCGCGGTCGTGGTCGACAATTCCTCGGCGTTCCGGATGGACCCGAACGTGCCGCTGGTGATCCCGGAAATCAACGCGGGCCGCATCCGCGACCACAAGGGCATCATCGCCAACCCGAATTGCTCGGCGATCACCGCACTGGTGCCGCTGTGGCCGATCCATCGGCAGAACCGCATCAAGCGCATGATCGTATCGACCTATCAGGCGGCCAGCGGTGCTGGTGCGGCGGCCATGGACGAACTGGTGGAATCGACCCGCGCCTATCTCGACGGCCGGCCGTTCACGCCCAAGGTGATCCCGCTGCCCTACGCTTTCAACGTCTTCAGCCACAACACGGCGATCGATCCCGAGACCGGCTACAACGACGAGGAGACCAAGGTCATCAAGGAGACGCGCAAGATCTTCGAGGACGAGCAGATCGCCATCGGCGTCACCTGCGTGCGCGTGCCGGTGCTGCGCGCCCATTGCGAGGCGATTACGTTTGAATGCGAAAAGCCGATCACCGAGGACGAGGTACGCGCGATCCTGTCGAAGGCGCCCGGCGTCAGAATCGTCGACGACCGCGCGAAGAACTACTTCCCGATGCCGATCGATGCGTCAGGCCAGGACGACGTGCTGGTGGGCCGCATCCGCAAGGACCTCAGCGATCCCAGCGGCCGCTCGATCTCGATGTTCGTGTCGGCGGATCAACTCCTGAAGGGCGCCGCGCTGAACGCGATCCAGATCGCGGAGCTGCTGCCGCAGCGGGTCATGGCGTGAAGACTCGTAGGGTGGGCAGAGGAGCGAAGCGACGTGCCCACCATTCACGTTGAGCTCGCAACGGTGGCACGCGGTGCGAAGCAGTCGCAATATCGGTGCAAGAGTTACCGGTAGTTCTACGATCTTGGCCGTAACAGCCGAATCGCAGTGAGATGCTTTCGCGCTCTCTCCCTGAGCGCTTCCTCCTGAAACTTGACCCGCCGGGTCCGGCGGGTTTCTTTCAGGTCGCCAATGCTCGTAGGTGCGGAAGACGGCGTCGTCCCTCAACGCTGCCCGCGAAACAGCAGGCACGCATCGCCATACGAATAGAAGCGGTATCCCTTGCTGATCGCGTGCGCATAGGCGTGCTTCATGGTGTCGAGCCCGGAGAAGGCCGACACCAGCATGAACAGCGTCGAGCGCGGCAGATGGAAGTTGGTCAGGAGAATATCGACCGCGCGGAAGCGATAGCCCGGCGTGATGAAGATCGAGGTCTCGGCATCGAAGGGTTGGATGTTGCCGTCTTCCGTGGTGGCGCTCTCGAGCAGCCGCAACGAGGTGGTGCCGACCGCGACGATGCGGCCGCCTTTGGCGCGCGCTGCGTTCAATGCTTCGGCGGTCGCTGCGGAAATTGAGCCCCACTCGGCATGCATCCTGTGTCCGGACGTCTCCTCGGCCTTGACCGGCAGGAAGGTCCCTGCCCCGACATGCAGCGTCAGGCGGTGCAGGTCGACGCCGCGGCCGCGCAGCGCAGTCTCCAGTTGCGGCGTGAAATGCAGGCCCGCGGTCGGCGCGGCGACGGCGCCCTCATTGGCTGCGAACATGGTCTGGTAGTCGGCGGCGTCCTGTTCGTCGGGCGTGCGCTTCGAGGCGATGTAGGGCGGCAGCGGCGGGGTACCGAGATCGGCGATGGCCTGGTCGAGCGCCGGACCGTGAAACGAGAACGACAGCGTTACCTCGCCGTCGTCGCCCTTGGCTTCGACCTCGGCATCGAGATGGCCGAGCAGGCAGACCTTGCCTTCATTGCCGAAGCGAACGATGTCGCCGGGCGCGAGTTTTTTGGCGGGCTTGACCAGCGCCTGCCAGCGCGAGCCGTCCAGCCGCTTGATCAGCGTCGCCTCGATCTTCGGCTCGGTGGCGCGGCCGATGCGGCGGCCCTTGAGCTGGGCCGCAATCACCTTGGTGTCGTTGACGACGAGCTGGTCGCCGGGCTCCAGCCATTGCGGCAGATCGCCGATGGCGCGGTCGCGCAACACGCCATCGGGCTGCACCACCAGCATCCGCGCGGAATCACGCGGGCTCGCGGGCCGCAGCGCGATGCTCGTGGCTGGGAGTTCGAAGTCGAAGAGATCGGTGCGCATGGCGCGGTCGCGCTTCACTCGCTAGGCGTCATTCCGGCGCACGCGAAGCGTGAACCCGGAATCTCGGGATTCCGGGTTCGATGCTTTCGCATCGCCCCGGAATGACGGCATTAGCTCAAGCCGCGTCGGCGGCCATGTGCGCCTTGACGATCTTGTCCGGGTTCTGCACCGGCTCGCCGCGCTTGATCTTGTCGACGTTTTCCATGCCCTCGGTGACCTTGCCCCAGACGGTGTACTGGCCGTTGAGGAACGCGGCATCGTCGAAGCAAATGAAGAACTGGCTGTCGCCGGAATCCGGGCTAGCGGCGCGGGCCATCGAGGTGGTGCCGCGCACATGCGGTTCCTTGTTGAACTCGGCCTTCAGTTTCTTGCCGGAGCCGCCGGTGCCGGTGCCCTGCGGGCAGCCGGTCTGCGCCATGAAACCCTCGATCACGCGATGGAACACGATGCCGTCGTAAAATCCTTCGCGCACCAGTTCCTTGATCCGGGCGACGTGGCCCGGCGCCAGGTCGGGGCGCATTTCGATGGTGACGGGGCCCTGGGTGGTTTCAAGGATCAAAGTATTTTCTGTATCAGCCATGCTCTTTTCTCTTCTGGTTGGGGTGGACGTTTGCGGGTTCTGAAGGGGATCGCGAAAGGCCGGCCGGCGACCGCTCCTCCCAGTCCTTCGGTAAATGGCAACGGCGTACAGCGTTGCAATGTTTCCATCACGGCCGTCCGGTATGCCAGCCGGTCGTTGTCGCTGGCGCTTTCGGATTCATAGGTGATCCTGGGACGGCCCAGAATGGCGCCCTGGCGGTTGAAGCTGACGATGACCGTGATATCCATCGGGTCGGCGCGAGATGCCGGTGGCGGTCTCCAGCACGAATGCAGCCTGGCAAAGACATCCTTGATGGTGTCGAGCTGCTCGCCTTGCGCCGATGCCGGCGCGCCGAACGCAAGCCACAGCAGCGCCGCCGCAAACCAGTGGAATGGCTTGCTGCGCGGCGTCGCCATGGCCTCACTTGACGTCGGAGCCGACTTGCACCTTCACCATCTTGTCGGGGTCGGTGACCTGACCGCCGGGCGAGCCCGGAGGCGCCTTCTTGAGCTTGTCGACGACATCCATGCCGGACACGACCTCGCCGACCACGGTGTACTGGCCGTTGAGGCTCGATCCGTCCGCGAACATGATGAAGAACTGCGAGTTGGCGCTGTCGACGCTGTCGCCGCGGCGTGCCATGCCGACGATGCCGCGCTTGAACGGGACGTTGGAGAATTCCTGCTTGAGGTTCGGAAGTTTCGAACCGCCGGTGCCGTTGAAGTTCTGGCCGTCGCCGGTCTGCGCCATGAAGCCGTCCATCACGCGGTGGAACGGCACGTTGTTGTAATAGCCCTCGCGCGCGAGCTGCTTGATGCGCTCGGCGTGCTGGGGCGCGAGGTCGCTGCGCAGCTTGATCACGATGCGGCCCTTGGTGGTGTCGATCACGACCGCATTCGCCTTGTCGAGATTGGCGGGAAGCGGCTGGGCGATCGCGGGCACGGCGCAGACGAGCGCGGCGACGAGTGCGAGAATTCGGATCATGAAAACTCCGGTCAGGTGAATGCAGGAAATCGTTTCAAGTCGCGTGGTAACGCGTCAACCCGAGAATTTGGTTTTCAGGCTGGCAGCAACCGATGGCGGAACAAACGCCGAGACGTCGCCGCCCATGGCGGCGATTTGGCGTACCAGTGTGGCGGTGATCGGGCGGACCGCCACCGAAGCCGGCAGGAACACGGTGTGCACCTCCGGCGCCATGGTTTCGTTCATGCCGGCGATCTGCATCTCGTAGTCGAGGTCGGTGCCGTCACGCAGGCCCCGGATCATGATGGTGGCGCCGGCCTGTTGGGCCGCGGTGACCGTCAGGTTGTCATAGGTGGTGGCGTCGAACGCGCAGCCGGCCCTGGCGGCGATGGGGCCGAATACCGCCCGGACCATGTCCAGCCGCTCCTCCGTCGAAAACAGCGGTTTCTTGCCAGGGTGTACGCCGATGGCGACGATCAGGCGGTCGCACAGGCTGACGGCGCTCTGGACCACGTCCAGATGGCCGTTGGTGACGGGGTCGAATGAGCCGGGATAAAGCGCGATACGAGGCATAGGACCCATCTACCCCGCTCCGGGCGGTCCGGCAAGCCGGATAGGGTTCCCCACAGGCGGGGCCTTTTATTTCGGATCGGTCACTGAACCAGTCTCGGGCCCCAGGCATATCCCGGGCGAGACGGGATTGTTTCGTCAGCCAATGGCCGACGAAACAAAATCGGGCGCGGACGAAATCGTTTTCCGACCCGGCGAAGACAGCCGGAAACTTGCACTGGCTAGAATACCACCAACGAAACGACGGGGCCGCAAAGGCCCGTTCAGGGGACCGTCATGATCAAGGCTATTTCCGCCATCGCTGCTGCCGCCTTCATCGCCGCCGCGCTGACCGTGCTGCCCGGCTTTGCCCCGGAGGTCGCAGCCAGCGTGCCGCAGGCGCTTGCCAAGGGCGATCGGCTGGAAATCCGTACCGCTAAGGACTGCTCGCAGCAGTCATGGCCGAACTTCGAGGCTTCCTGCCTCCGCACCGTGGGCTCCAAGCCGGTGAAGGAAGTGCGTCTGGTTACCGCTGACCGTACGCCGTAGGGACACAAATTTCGTTCCGACCAACCTCCTCGGAAACGCAATGATGGCGAGTAGGGATGCCCCCCGCTCGCCATCTGCGTTTCAGGGGCGCGATCTTGCGTTGCCCGAAGATCGCATCAGTTTCCGTTGCCGTTCTCGGTGTCCTCGCCGATGTGCTCGACCGACACCACGTGCTCGTCCTCGGCGGTGTCGAACACGATGACCCCCTGCGTCGAGCGGCCGGCGATCCGGATGCCCTCGACCGGGCAGCGGATCAACTGGCCTTTGTCAGTGACCAGCATGATCTGGTCGGATTCCTCGACCGGGAATGACGCCACCAGCTTGCCGTTGCGGTTGTTGACGCTCATGGCGACGATGCCTTTGCCGCCGCGGCCGGTGGTGCGGTACTCGTAGGACGAGGTGCGCTTGCCGTAACCGTTGACGGAGACCGTCAGCACCACCTGCTCCTGCGCCGACATCTCGACATAGCGATCCTGCGAGAGCTGGATCGCATTCGACGCCTCTTCGGCCTCGGCCTCTGCAGGCTCTTCTGCCGCGGTATCACCGGCGACCGCCCGGCGCATCTTGAGGTAGGCGGACCGCTCGTCCGAGGTCGCCTCGACATGCCTGAGGATGGCGAGCGAGATCAGCGTGTCGTTCTGCGCCAGCGCAATGCCGCGCACGCCCATCGAGGTACGGCCGGTAAAGACGCGCACGTCGGTGACGGGGAAGCGGATGCACTGGCCGCCGGCCGCCGTCAGCAGCACGTCGTCGCGCTCGGTGCAGATCTGGACGTCGACAATCGCCTCGCCCTCCCCGAGCTTCATGGCGATGATGCCGGAGCGGCGGACATCGACGAAGTCGGACAGCTTGTTGCGGCGGACGGTGCCGCCGGTGGTGGCGAACATGACGTCGAGATTGGCCCAGGAGGACTCATCCTCCGGCAGCGGCATGATGGTGGTGATGCGCTCGCCCTGCTCCAGCGGCAGGATGTTGATCATCGCCTTGCCACGTGCGTTGGGAGCCGCCATCGGCAGCCGCCAGACCTTTTCCTTGTAGACCTGGCCGCGCGAGGAGAAGAACAGCATCGGCGTATGGGTCGAAGCCACGAACAGCCGGCTGACGAAATCCTCGTCGCGGGTCTGCATGCCCGCTCGGCCCTTGCCGCCGCGGCGCTGCGCCCGGTAGGTCGACAGCGGCACCCGCTTGACGTAGCCGGCGTGCGAGACCGTGACCACCATGTCCTCGCGCTGGATCAGGTCCTCGTCCTCGACCTCGCCTTCCTGCTCGACGATGACGGTTTTGCGCGGGGTAGCGAACTTGTGCTTCACCTCAGCCAGCTCGGCCTTGACGATCCCCTGCACCCGCGCGCGCGAGCGCAGGATCTCGAGGTAGTCGGCGATTTCCACCGCGAGCTTGTCGAGTTCTTCCGAAATTTCCTCGCGGCCGAGCGCGGTCAGCCGCTGCAGGCGCAACTCGAGAATGGCCTTGGCCTGCTCCAGCGACAGCCGCGCGGTGCCGTCCGGCGACATCCGGTGGCGGGGATCGTCGATCAGCGTGATCATCGCCTCCACGTCCCGTGCCGGCCAGTCGCGCGACATCAAGGTGTCACGCGCCGCGTTCGGATCGGGCGAGGTGCGGATCACGCGAATGATCTCGTCAATATTGGCGACTGCAATCGCAAGACCGACCAGGATATGGGCACGGTCGCGGGCCTTGTTGAGCAAGAATTTGGTACGGCGCGTGATCACCTGCTCGCGGAACGCGATGAACAGCGTCAGCAGGTCTTTCAGGTTCATCGTCTGCGGACGACCCTGGTCCAGCGCCAGCATATTGGCCGGGAAGTTCGTCTGCAGGGGCGTGAAACGGTAGAGCTGATTGAGCACGACATCCGCCACCGCGTCGCGCTTCAGCTCGACGACCACGCGAAAGCCGTCGCGGTCGGATTCGTCACGCAGATCGGAAACGCCTTCGATCTTCTTTTCGCGCACCAGTTCGGCGATGCGCTCGACCATGGTGGCCTTGTTCACCTGGTAGGGAATTTCGGAGACAATGATCGCTTCCCGATCCTTGCGGATGGTGTCGATCGTGACCTTGCCACGCATCACGATCGAGCCGCGGCCGAGGTGATAGGCCGAGCGAATGCCCTGACGTCCGAGAATGATGCCGCCGGTCGGGAAATCCGGTCCCGGGATGATGTTGATGAGATCGTCGATGCCGAGCGCAGGGTCGTCGATCAGCGCCACGCAGGCGTCGATGACCTCGCCCAGATTGTGCGGAGGGATATTGGTCGCCATGCCGACCGCAATGCCGCCGGCGCCATTGACGAGAAGGTTCGGGAATTTCGCCGGCAGAACCGACGGCTCCCTCTCGGAGTTATCGTAGTTCGGCTGGAAATCGACGGTGTCCTTGTCGATATCGCCGAGAACTTCCAGCGCCGATCGGGTCAGACGCGCTTCGGTATATCGATAGGCCGCGGGCGGATCGCCATCGACCGAGCCAAAATTGCCCTGACCGTCGATCAGCGGCACGCGCATGGAGAAATCCTGCGCCATCCGGACCATCGCGTCGTAAATCGACTGGTCGCCGTGCGGATGATATTTACCGATCACGTCACCGACGACGCGGGCGGATTTGACGTACTTCTTGTCCGGCGTATGGCCCTGCTCATACATCGAGTACAGGATGCGCCGATGCACGGGCTTGAGCCCGTCGCGCGCATCCGGCAGCGCCCGCGCCACGATCACGCTCATGGCATAATCGAGGTAGGAGCGCTTCATCTCGTCGAGGATGGAAACGGGACGAATATCAGAGGGCTCCGGCGGCTCGCCGGGGGTGTTATTTTCAGGGTCAGACAACGGGAAATCCGGTCAGTTCTCAGTTGAGAATCATATAGCCCATCGGGGGTCCGAAAACCACCCCGAAGCGCACCTGACCGGCTGTTTTTCTGCTCGTTTTTTCATGGACTTAAGGGAGACTTAAGCCCTCCCTGGCGGCCCCTCCGGAACCGCCGTCGGGATCGCGCAAAGGGACGTTTCAGGCCGCCCGGCCTAGTGGCCGAAAACCACCGCGTGCATGATCCGCCCGGGCATGAAGGTGAACGCCCCGGCGACGACGAGTGCGCCAAAGAAGATCGACGCCATCGCCTTCTTGTGCGCGCTGACATTGTGCCGGCGGGCGGACAGCACCGCGAGCACAAGCATGATCGGCGCGAAGATCGACAGCAGATGAATCGGGCTGAATGGCCCGACCAGGCGGATCTCATGAATCCAGAACGAGCTGATCGCGACCGCAAACATCAGCAATACCCAGATCCAGCCGATGGTCCGGTGCGGCAAGGTCCCCTTGGGTGCTGCGAACTGCACGATCCCGAGCGCAAACGCCGCCATCGCTGCGAAGGCGTGCAGCGGGATCGTCCCGGGGGCCTCCAGCAGCGGCGCGAGGCTCATGGTGCGCACTCCGGTCTTCCCTGACGGCGACGCCGCCTCAGAACGGGATATCGTCGTCCATGTCGCTGTTGCGGGCGCCGGCTGCGACCGGGCGCCTCGGCGCGGAACTGACCGGTCCGCCGGAGCCGAAATCACCCCCGGAGGAATCATCGGAGCCGAAGCTGCCGCCACCACCGCCGCCGCGGCCGTCGAGCATGGTGAGCGTCGAGTTGAAGCCCTGCAGCACGACTTCGGTCGAGTACTTCTCGACGCCGCTCTGGTCGGTCCATTTGCGGGTCTGCAGCGCGCCCTCGATGTAAACCTTGGCGCCCTTCTTCAGATACTGCTCGACAACCTTGCAAAGCGGTTCGGAGAAGATGACGACGCGATGCCACTCGGTCTTTTCCTTGCGTTCACCCGTGTTCTTGTCGCGCCAGGTCTCCGAGGTGGCGATGCTCAGATTGGCGATCGGCCGTCCGTCCTGTGTCCGCCGGATTTCAGGATCCTTGCCGAGGTTGCCGACCAGAATCACCTTGTTCACACTTCCCGCCATCGCCGCTCTCCACTCAAAATAACAGGCAAGATCACTGGTCCGGCCGCACTCGCGGGCCGCCTTTACTTCCTGCCCTGTCGCCTGATCAGCCTTCGCGCCCGCTTCCGGACATCCGGGACGACCCTATACGCTCGCAGGCCCGGCCGACTTAGCGCTCCCTGCGGTTATCCACATATAGCATCGCCGCCTCCGATGTTCCAGCTTTGTTCCAGTTGCTTATGGCTCAACCCGATCCACTACCTGTGCGAGAGGCGTGGAACCGAAAACGGAACCCGGATGGAACCCCGCAAGGTCCCGACGCGACCAATTATGGTAACTAAATCATTCAGTTAACTACATCCAATACGATTGCGAGTGTTGCATCCGGGAGACGGTATTTCCGGTTGAATCGCTGTATGGATTGAGGCTGGCGGTGCGGCGCTCGCGTCACCAACGGAAACGCTTCGGGACCAACGAGAAGCGGACAAGCTCTGGAGACACACCAATGAAGAAGTACCTGCTGGGCTCGGTTGCGCTCATCGCATTCGCGGCTCCCGCGGCGGCCGCTGACATGGCAGCGCGTCCCTATACCAAGGCGCCCCCTCCGATGATCGCTGCCATGTATGACTGGAGCGGATTCTACATCGGCGCCAATGGCGGCTGGGGTTCGGGCCGCAAGTGCTGGGACAACAACAACAACGCCGGCATTATCGTTGCTCCCGCATTGGGCGAAGGTTGTCACGATGCGACCGGCGGCGTTGCCGGTGGTCAGATCGGCTATCGCTGGCAGGCCAGCACCTGGGTCTTCGGTCTTGAAGCGCAGGGAAACTGGGCTGACCTGAGCGGAAGGAACACCAGCCTGGTGTTTGGCGCGACCGACAACCGTTCGCGGATCCAGGCATTCGGCCTGTTCACCGGCCAGATCGGTTACGCCTGGAACAACGCCCTGCTCTACGTGAAGGGCGGCGCGGCTGTCACCGACGACAAGTATGACGGCATCACCAATACGACCGTGCTGGGCGTTCCCGCCGGAACGAGATTCGATACCGCCAGCGAAACCCGCTGGGGCGGAGTCGTCGGCGTCGGTCTCGAATATGGTTTCTCGCCGAACTGGTCGATGGCAATCGAATACGACCATCTGTTCATGGGCAACCGCAACATCGCGATGACATCGACGGGACCCTTCCTGCCGGTCGGTGCGCTCTCGCGCGTCGACAACATCGGTCAAGATGTCGACCTCGTCACCGTGCGCGTCAATTATCGCTGGGGTGGCCCGGTCATCGCGAAGTACTGATCTTCGCTTTCTCCAAACGGAACACCGAAAGGCCGGCCTTGCGCCGGCCTTTTTTTTTGTACGGCACTGCTGCCTGCTGCTGCCAACAATCAGAGCACAAAACAATCGGTTGATGATTCGCGCGCGGCACTGGAAATCCCCCGTCGTTCTTCCTACGTTCCGACTTTAAGTCATCGGCGCCTGATCCCGGCCCTGCCCGGCAATGCGCGCCCAACGTGGCGCGTCTTCCCACGCGTCTGGAAATTGCCGATATGGATGAAGTGCTCAGGGCGAAGCGCCAACCTAACGCCGGCTCCGCATCGCGCGCGATAACCATTCGCGGCGCGCGCGAGCACAATCTCAAGAACGTCGATCTCGAAATTCCGCGCGACAAGCTCGTCGTGTTCACCGGCCTCTCCGGCTCCGGCAAATCCTCGCTCGCGTTCGATACCATCTATGCCGAGGGCCAGCGCCGTTACGTCGAGTCGCTCTCGGCGTACGCGCGCCAGTTCCTGGAGATGATGCAGAAGCCGGACGTCGACCAGATCGACGGCCTCTCTCCGGCGATCTCGATCGAGCAGAAGACGACGTCGAAAAATCCGCGCTCCACCGTCGGCACCGTCACCGAGATCTACGACTACATGCGCCTGCTGTGGGCGCGTGTCGGCGTGCCCTATTCGCCCGCCACGGGCTTGCCGATCGAAAGCCAGATCGTCTCGCAGATGGTCGACCGCGTGCTGGCGTTGCCCGAAGGCACCCGGCTCTACCTGCTCGCGCCGGTCGTGCGCGGCCGCAAGGGCGAGTACAAGAAGGAGCTCGCCGAATATCTCAAGAAGGGCTTTCAGCGCGTCAAGATCGACGGCACCTTCCATGAGCTCGCCGAGGCGCCGACGCTGGACAAGAAATTCCCGCACGATATCGATGTCGTCGTCGACCGCATCGTGGTCCGCCCGGATATCGGCCAGCGCCTCGCCGAAAGCTTTGAGACCGCGCTGAAGCTCGCCGAGGGGCTGGCTGTCATCGAATATGCCGACGCCCCTGCGGCTGCCGCCGACGAGAAGAAGTCCGACAAGAAGACCGCCAAGATCCACGACAAGAGCGGGCCGGAACGGATTCTGTTCTCGGAAAAATTCGCCTGCCCGGTTTCCGGGTTCACCATCCCCGAGATCGAGCCGCGGCTGTTCTCGTTCAACAATCCCTACGGCGCCTGCCCGGCCTGCGGCGGCCTCGGCGTCGAGCAGCATATCGACGAGGACCTCGTCATTCCCGACAAGGAATTGACGCTGCGCAAGGGCGCGATCGCGCCGTGGGCGAAATCGTCCTCGCCCTATTACATCCAGACGCTGACGGCGCTCGGCAAGTTCTACAAGTTCACGCTCGACACCAAGTGGAAGGACCTGCCGAAGAAGACCCAGGCGGCACTCCTCACCGGCTCCGGCGACGACGAGATAAAATTCTCCTATGAGGACGGCGTCCGCTCCTACGACACCAAGAAACCGTTCGAGGGTGTCATCACCAACCTCGAGCGCCGCTTCCGCGAGACCGAGAGCGAATGGGCGCGCGAGGAACTGGCGAAATATTTTTCCGACATCCCCTGCGGGGGATGCAACGGCCATCGCCTTAAGCCCGAGGCCTTGTGCGTCAAGATCGGCGGCAAGCATATCGGCGAGATCTCTGAAATGTCGGTGCTCCGCGCCGGCGAGTGGTTCGAGACCGTGCCGGCGGCGCTCAACGCCCAGCAGAACGAGATCGCCACGCGCGTGCTGAAGGAGATCCGTGAGCGGCTGTCATTCCTGCTCGACGTCGGCCTGAACTATCTCACGCTCGCGCGTGCCTCCGGCACGCTATCCGGCGGCGAAAGCCAGCGCATCCGCCTCGCCTCGCAGATCGGCTCGGGGCTCACCGGCGTGCTCTACGTGCTGGACGAGCCCTCGATCGGCCTGCACCAGCGCGACAATGCGCGGCTGTTGGAAACGCTGAAGCGGCTGCGCGACCTCGGCAATACCGTGATCGTGGTCGAGCATGACGAGGACGCGATCCGCTTGGCGGACTACGTGCTCGACATCGGCCCCGGCGCCGGCATGCATGGCGGCCACATCGTGGCGCAGGGTACGCCCGCCGAGATCATGAAGAACCCGAAGTCGCTGACGGGCAAATACCTCACCGGCGAGATGTCGGTGGCGATCCCCGAGCGCAAGCCGCCGAACCACAGGCGCACCATCAAGGTCATCAACGCCCGCGGCAATAACTTAAAGAACGTCTCGGCGGAGATTCCGCTAGGGCTGTTCACCTGCGTCACCGGCGTGTCCGGCGGCGGCAAGTCGACGCTCCTGATCGACACGCTCTACAAGGCCATCGCCCGCAAGCTGAACAACGCCAGCGAAGGCGCCGCCCCCCATGACCGCATCGAGGGGCTGGAGCATATCGACAAGATCATCGACATCGACCAGTCGCCGATCGGCCGCACCCCGCGGTCGAACCCCGCGACCTATACCGGCGCCTTCACGCCGATCCGCGAATGGTTCGCCGGCCTGCCCGAGGCCAAGGCGCGCGGCTACGAGCCCGGCCGGTTTTCCTTCAACGTCAAGGGCGGCCGCTGCGAGGCCTGCCAGGGCGACGGCGTCATCAAGATCGAGATGCACTTCCTGCCCGACGTCTACGTCACCTGCGACACCTGCAAGGGCAAGCGCTACAACCGCGAGACGCTGGAGGTCCTGTTCAAGGGCAAGAGCATCGCCGACGTGCTCGACATGACGGTGGAAGAAGCCGCCGAATTCTTCAAGGCGGTGCCGCGCGTGCGCGAAACGTTCAAGACCCTGCACCGCGTCGGCCTCGACTACATCCATGTCGGCCAGCAGGCGACAACCCTGTCCGGCGGCGAAGCCCAGCGCGTCAAGCTGGCGAAGGAGCTGTCAAAGCGCGCGACGGGTCGCACGCTCTACATCCTGGACGAACCTACGACGGGCCTGCACTTCCACGACGTCGCGAAACTATTGGAAGTGCTGCATGAGCTGGTCTCGCAGGGCAACACGGTGGTCGTGATCGAGCACAATCTCGAAGTCATCAAGACCGCCGACTGGGTGATTGACCTCGGCCCCGAAGGCGGCGACGGTGGCGGCGAAATCGTTGCCTGGGGCCCGCCGGAAGACATCGTGAAAGCGCCGCGGAGCTACACGGGGAAGTTTCTGGCCCCGGTGCTGAAGAAGGCGGCGGGCAAGCCGAGGAAGAGCAGCAGCGCGAGCGAGGCGGCGGAGTAAGAGCCGCCATCCCAGCGGTGGCTGAAATAAACCCTGGAGCCCCGATCAACTCCTGCGAGTATCTTTCAACTTTCGCGGTACGCAGGTGTGGCACTACAGTCGCAGCTTCGACCAAAAAGGTACCCCACTGTGGCGTAGGACTTGAAAGCCGGGCCGCGAGATGGTTTTTCCAGGTCCTCAACTACAGGGGATAAGTAATGAAGAGACTACTTCTTGCAGGCACGGGTCTGCTTTCGCTGATGACCGCAGCCTCGGCCGCCGATCTCGCGGCACGGCCCTACACCAAGGCGCCGCCGGTGTCCCCGGCGTACAACTGGTCCGGCTTCTATATCGGCGCGATGGGCGGCTATGCCTTTGACAGCGAAAACGGTGGCGGTTTCGGGGGTGGCACGATCGGCTACAACTGGCAGGTCCCGGGCAGCCAGTTCGTGTTCGGTATCGAGGTCGATGCCGCCGGCGCCAGCATCAAGGACAGCGCGACGGCTACTTTCGGCGCGCTGGTAGTCACAGCGGAAGACAAGATCAGCGCACTTGGAAGCGTGACCGGCCGTGTCGGCGTCGCGGCAAATGCGGCGCTGTTCTATGCCAAGGGCGGCTATGCCTGGGTTGATAACAAGATCTCCGCCACCGCGCTCGGCGCTACCATCTCGGATAGCAAGATCCATTCCGGATACACCATCGGCGGCGGCGTCGAATACATGTTCGCGCCGAACTGGTCCGCCAAGGCCGAGTACATGTACACGCACCTCGACAGCCAGAGCTATAACCTGGGTGGCCTGGTGTTCGATTCCGGTACCGCCGAATTCAGTTCCGTCAAGGTTGGCGTCAACTATCATTTCAAGTGAGATACCATCGTGGTTGTCCCGAACCGGTCGGCGACGGACAACCACGCTCCAGCAAGATCAGCCCCGGTTTTCCGGGGCTTTTTGTTGGCGTTTCCGCGTCGCGCGACGGGTTACGCCTTCCAACTGGCTACACCGTCCAGTAATGCGGATGCGGTCGCGACCGGTCGCCCCAGTCGAAGGTGTCGTCATCGAGCTCTGACGGACCCGCGCGCAGGTCTTCGGGCGTCACGTCGGTCTGGTAGGCCTGACGCGCGGGGTCAAACCGGAGGGCGTCCCACCGGATCGGGCAATGATGGTGGCTGCCGAGCAGCGCTCCGGTCTTGATGACGGCGTAGGCTACCGTTCCGCTGGCCTTGTCGAGCATCAGGCGTTCGATCGAACCGAGCTTCTTGCCGTCGCGTCCGTAGACGCTCACATGCTCGACGCGATCACTGGGCACCAGGGTATGAGGCATGGTGACCTCCTGTGTTCCCTTGTTCCGTCGATAGCATAACACAGTCGAACCCGGCCTGGGTCGCTCAGCGAGCGAAAAACGGCAGGCATTGCATCACGGCACGACCTGGCTCGGTGCCGGCGACAATGGGTGGGCTTCCCGTCCCTGCCCACCGCAACGGCGCCTCGGCCTCACTCCTCCATCGCCGCTTCCACAAAGCCCTTCGGGTCCTCGCAGAACTCGCGCATGACCTTGTAGTGATCGGTGTCCTTCACCGTCACCGGCTCCAGCCCGTATTTGGTCAGCCGCAGCAGCGCGGCGTTCGGGAACGCCATCAGCATGGGCGAATGCGTGGCCATGATGATCTGGCAGTGGCCGATGTTCTCCATCCGCCGCATCAGCTTCAGGAATGCGATCTGGCGTGCGGGCGACAGCGCGGATTCCGGTTCGTCGAAGATGAAGATGCCCTGCCGCTGACAACGCTCCTCGAAGAAGCGCAGAAAGCCTTCGCCGTGGGAGTGCGAGAGGAAGTCAGGCGGCGGAGGCTGAAACGGGTCATCCAGGGCGGCCTTATCCAGATAACGCGCGACCGAAAAGAAACTCTCGGCACGGAAGAACCAGCCGTTGGTGATCTTCGGGAGCCAACTGGCGCGAAGCGCTGACGAAAGCCTTCCACCCATCTTCTCCAGCGCATCGGTGTGATCGACCGGCATATATCCCTTGCCGCCGCCGGCTTCGTCATAGCCCGCGAGCACGGCGATGCCTTCCAGCAGCGTGGATTTTCCGGTCCCGTTCTCGCCGACGATGATGGTGATCGCGCGATCGAAACTCAGTTCGAAATCGTCGCGCAGCAGCGGCAGGCAGAACGGATAGGCCTTGCGATCGGTGATCCGCGAGGGCTCGAGCCAAATGCGCTTGAGATACGGTGCCGGCAGATTGATCGGGCGGTTCCGCCGTGAGGCCATGGGTCGGATTCCGGAGAAGTAAAACCGTTTGCTATGGTTATACAGGCAGTTTCACACAATCCTAGATGGCGACTTTCCATGAGGGACATGCGTCGGCACGATCGATCTCGACATCACGTCGCGGTTCGCAAGCTCGTCCGCAGCAGACACAACTGCCAAGGATGCTCAAGCTGCGTCTGCAGGCCTGACGCGCTTCGCGATCTCCGAGCCCTTCTCCCGCTCGACTACGCCGATGTCATACTGCCCTTGCAGGTCCAGCCAAAACTGAGCTCTATTGCCAAAATAGCGCCCGAGCCGCACCGCCGTATCGGCTGTAATCGCTCGACGAAAATTGAGAATATCGGTAATGCGACCGGACGGCACCCCGATATCGAGCGCTAGCCGGTTGGCGCTAAGGTTTCGCGCAGCCATTTCGCGCTTCAGCAGCCGGCCGGGATGTACAACGGGAGCCATGGTCTTCACCCTTTATGATAATCTACGATTTCGACTTCGTAGGCGTCACCCTTGCGGAATTCGAAGCAAACTCGCCAGCGGTCGTTGACCGACATCGCCCACTGCCCCCTGCGGTCACCTTTGAGCTTGTGTAAGCCGACGCTCTTCAAGGGGCTAAGATCGTTCAGCGAGTTGGCAATGTTCAGCGCCAGCAACAGATCAATTGCGGCGTCGAAATCGAGTCCGCGGAACTGGTTCGGCTGCTCACCACTCCAAACCTTGCGGCTCGCCGAATTCCGCCACGTCCTGATCATGGCGCTAACATACTACGAGAAACGGTGAACAGCAAGCAGCCGCCGCCCGATGATAGCTCCGGGGGGACGACCCAGTATTCCAGAGATGCAGCCATGACGATCTGTTTTGGCGCAACGATCTTGGTTGCGGAGCGTCTCATCGGGCATCACCTTGCCGGTCCATTGGCTCACAATGACGCAGACCACGACAACGCTGTCAGTTTCTCGTCGCATGCCGGTCACGTACGCCGCCGCATCGCTGTCGAAATACCAACCTGACCCCGCCAATGCCCCGTCTCGCTTCGGTCCAACTTTCGCCGCCGTACAAAACGTATGGTTAATAGCGAGCGTAGTTGGAAAAAATCCGCACAACGTCGCTTGCAGACGACTCTCTCGGGGCGCATCCACCGCTCACTTCAAGAGATCCGCCACCTCTCGGGTGCGATCTGTTCGCTATGGGGCCACGTGCTGCTCGACCGTTCAACTTATGGGGATACAATTATGAACCGACTACTTTTAGCTGCCGCTCTGCTTTCGGTCGCGACGGCGGCTTCGGCGGCCGACATGCAAGCGCGGCCTTACACCAAGGCCCCGCCTCCGATGGTATCTCCGGCGTATAACTGGTCCGGCTTCTATATCGGTGCGATGGGCGGCTATGGCTGGGGAAGCGGCGATAGCGATGCCAGCGGTGGTTTCGGCGGCGGCACGGTTGGTTACAACTGGCAATTCCCCGGCAGCCAGTTTGTATTCGGTATCGAAGTCGACGCCGCCGGCGCCAGCTTCAAGGACAGCATCACCGAGGACTTCGGCGGAATCCTGTTCACAACGGAAAACAAGATCAACGCATTCGGAAGCGTGACCGGGCGCGCCGGCTTCGCGATGGACGCGGCTCTTATCTATGCCAAGGGCGGCTACGCGTGGGCCAACAACGAGGCGTCCATTTCAGTGCTGGGGCAGACGTTTTCGGATAGTCAGACCCATTCCGGATACACCGTCGGTGGTGGCCTCGAATACCTGTTCACGCCGAGCTGGTCGGCCAAGGCCGAATACATGTACACCAGTCTCGGTGGCGAGACTTACAACCTTCTGGGTGGCCCCCTGGATTCCAGCAACTTGGAATTCCACACCATCAAGGTCGGGGTGAACTATCACTTCAGGTGATACGGCTCGAACCACATGGGCCCGATCTTTTTCCAACCATCGTCACCCGCGAAAGCGGGTGACCCGCTCCTGCGAAGGCAGCAGGCGCTCGAGTGGGCAAAAGCCAGCGGGCCACGCGATGGCCCGCCCGAGGCTGCGCTTCGCACGTCCACCGCGCCGGACGATACCGTTGGCGATGGCGAGCCGCTGGGTGCGGCGCAGTTGCGCCTTTGACCTCGCCCGAAAGCCACGGCAGACTCACAGCACTTCGAGTACCAGCTCCATCGTCATCAGCACCGGATTGTCGCCGCGCACGAGCCGGCCCTCGGCGATGCCGCCGAGATAGTCGACCAGTGCGATATCGAGCTCCGCGCTCAGCGTCCCGCCGGCGCCGGGCGCGATTGCACCCGTCTTGATCACAAGTTCGGTCGCGAACGGCACCACGCTGCGGCCGTCGGAAAAATGCGCGCCGATGGTGGAGCCGACGCCGCCATGGATTCGCGCGCGCAGGATGCCGTGCTGCCGGCAGAAACTCTCCAGCGCGACGGCGAGATCCTGGTTCGGCCGCAGCCGCAGCGCAAAGGCGCGGCTTGTCGTGTTGGCGTCCGTGACCGCGCGGGCCACCGGTCCGAACAGCTTGAAATTGGTCTCGGGATCCGGCTCGGCAACGAACATCGCGCCGTCGATGCCGAACGCCTCCACCTCGAATGATTCGGCGACAATGCTCTCCTCGGGGAGGATGTGACCGCCGTGCAGATCGCCATCGGTCTCGGTCCACAGCGCGTGGCAATGGAAGAACGTCGCGCCATTGCGCTCGCCGAGCGTCATCGCCCCGAGCTTGAGACGCGTGATGCCCGCGGGCCGGAACGTGTCGCTGTAGAATGCGGCGTTGGCGCCGGTCTTCGACAGCGCCGGCATCACATAGGCAAAGGGCCCGAGCGCCCCTCCCCGCATGTTCAGCACGCCGCCGACAAAGCCTGCTTCCGCAAAGCCGCGGCGCGCGGCCTCCAGCAACGGCAGCCCCGCGGCAAGCGTGAACGAAAACGCGCGGCCCCGTGCCTCGACCCATTGAATACGCTCCGGCAGCGCTGCACCGGGCTGGGCAATGCTGCGCATCTCTCAGCTACCCGTCGACTTCGCGACGAGTTCGAGCAGACCGCGCGCCTCGAGCTCGTCACGCACCAGCCGCTTCGGAATCTTGCCGTAGCCGGATTTCGGCAGCGCCTCCCAAAAGAAGAAGCGTTTTGGCATCTTGTAGCGCGGCACCTTCGCCAAAAGGAACGCCGCCAGCTCCGCTTCGGTCACCGCGCCGGCGCCCTCGCGCGCCACGCAGACGGCCACGCCGACCTCACCCCAGAACGGGTCGGGCACCCCGAGCACCGCGACCTCGCCGATCGCGGGATGAGTGAGAATCTTCTCCTCGACCTCACGCGGATAGATGTTCGAACCGCCCGAGATGTACATGTCCGAGGCGCGGCCGGTGATGTAGACAAACCCCTCCTCGTCCATGTGCCCGAGATCGCCGGTGCGGAACCAGCCGTCGCGAAACGCCTTCGCGTTGGCCTCGGGGTTGTCGTAGTAGCCGGCGAATACCGCAGGCCCGATGACGCAGATCTCGCCGGTCTCGAACGGTTTCAACTCGCGCCCGTCATCGCCCTGAATCGAGACCTGCATGCCGGTGCGCTCGAAACCGCAGGTGCCGATGCGGGCCTGCGGGCCGTCCTCGATATCATGCAGATTGGCCGGCATCACCGTGATGTTGCCGGTGACCTCGCCAAGGCCGAAATACTGAACCAACACCTTGCCCAGCTTGTTCAGCGCCGCCTTCTGGTCCTCGCGATACATCGGCGCGCCGGCATAGATCACGAAGCGCAGCGAGGAATGATCATATTTGTCGACCGCAGGATGTTCGACCATCATCTTGAGAATCGTCGGCACGGTGAAGATGTTACTGACGCGGTGTTTCTCGATCAGCCGGAACGCTTCCGCGATGTCGAACTTTTCCGACGGCAGCAAAATGGTCGGCACGCCGCGCGCGGCCTGCACGAGCTGGTGCACGCCGGCGCCATGCGAGAGCGGTGCGACCACGAGCGAGGCATCGGTCTCCGTCGTGCCCGGCATCAGGTCGGCGAGATGGTTGGTGACCACGAAGGCCATCCGCCCGTGCGTCAGCACCGCCGCCTTGGAACGCCCCGTGGTGCCGGAGGTAAAGAAGAACCAGCAGGGGTCGTCGTAATCGACCGCGACGTTTTCAACCCTGGCGCCCGCATGATCGGCGATCGCCCCGCTCACCGACTTCTCGCCAAAACTGCCCTCGCCGATCCGCCAGATGAATTCGAGCGCGGGATTGGCCGCGGCCCTGGCGTGATCGGGAAAGTCGCCATGGCACAGGAATGCCTTCGCGCCGGAGGCGGTGGCGAGATAGGCGACCTCGTCCGGCATCAGGCGGAAATTCGTCGGCACCCAGACCGCGCCCAGCCGAAATGCCGCGAACATCGACCAGAACATCTCGTCGCAATTCTTGGAATGAACCAGGATGCGGTCGCCCTTGACGACACCCCGCGCCGCCAATGCCGCCGCCAGCGCCGAGACGTGGCCGTCGATCTCGCGCCATGTCCAGGACCTGTCGCCCCAGATGAAGCCGGTCCGCTCGCCGTGGCGGCGGGCATTCTGGGTCAGCATATGCGCGAGGTTCATGACCCGGCTAGACATCCGCGCCAGCCCGCGCGGGACGGCATTCGTTACGGCCTCGGTCACGGCTACCCTACCACTACGTTTTGCAAAACAGACATCAAACACCTCATTCCGACGATAGCAGAACGCCCGGCGCCGCCTCAAACCCACCGCGGCCAGACGTCAGCGCACGCCTGTCCCCTTGCAGCGCTGGCATTTGACGACCCTGTCGCCCTTCTTCAGCAGCCCCTTGCCCTCGCAATTCTTGCATTTCTGCTTCTTCTTGATATTCGGCCCTTTTTCATTGGCCATAATCTTCTCCCCCGAGCGTTGCAAGCATCACCATGATCCAGCCAGGCATTGCCGTCCATAACCCCTGCACCACCGAAATGAGGAATCGAATGATTGGCCGTCGAGAACTGATTCTGTCGGGAACTGCCGCACTGCTTGCCGCCGCCTTGCCCCACGCAGCGCTGGCCAAGCCGCCGGCAGATGATCCCGCAAACGTCGTCACCGGAATCTACACCCGTGCGAGCCAGGGCAAGGGTGACTCCGGCGGCAACTTCGTGGTCGGCAACAAGGTCGCGCGCAGCAAATACCTGTCGAAGTCGCTGGCGGCGCTCTGGGCCAGGGCGGAGGCCCGCACACGCAAGGGCGAAGTCGGGCCGATCGATTTCGATCCCGTCACCAATTCGCAGGACCCGGACGTCAAATCGTTCAGGGTGACCGTCGAAAAGCAGGAAGGGGACAAGACAGTGATCGCCGTCACCATCGAAGGCCACCACGGCCCGCAGCCCAAGCGGTCCGACCAGACCGTGCGCTATCATCTCGTCCGGGAGGAGGACCAGTGGAAGATCGACGACATCAAGGGCACCGCTGACGGAACGCCATGGTCGGTCCGCAGCATCCTCGCCGCTTCACTCAGAAACTAGCACTTTCAGCGAGGGCCGGCCGCAAGACTGGCTGGCCATCGCGAATGGACTACTGCGAATGATTGGCCAGATCCTGATCGCTCAGCCGCCAATCCTGCCAGAGCTGTAGCCCGCCGAGGAGAACGGCAAATCCACCGAGCGCGATGTGCCACATGCGAAGCATCTCGTCGCCGGAATAGCCGAAGATGAAGGGCGACGCGATCAGCCAGAGGCCAAGCACGATCTGTCCTACCTCCTCCCAACGCTGCAGTGCGACATATTCGAGTTGGGCGAGCCCGAAGATCAGCATACCGACCACGAACGTATTGAGGATCATGGTGCTGCGTTCGGAGTCCATCACGTCGTGGCTGGAGAACGGAAACCACGGCGAAACCACGATCGCCACGCCGAGCAGCATGCCCAGCCAATCCTCCCACGATCGATGCGTACGGAAAAAGCGAAAGTCCGACATGGTAAAACCTCCCTTGCAAAGAGGCATACGTCAGCGGCCCGCGATCACGACAATTCCGATATCGAACCAGATCAGGCCGCATCGGAGGCGTATGTCTTGGAGAAGACGTAGGAACATTGTCTTCGGCTGCAAGACCCGCCACGCGCGATATTGCACGCACGACCTGCTTGGCAGGCGACTTATTGCGCCGCGCCAAACGGTTGCAGGCCCTGGCGGGCGGTTCCCGCGCTCCTTGCAGTTTGCATCGCCTGGCTTGCGCCCCTACATGTCCAAGAAGAATTACAGGGAATCTTTCCACATGGCTGCCGTTCGCGACAACAAGGCTCAAAACCGCTTCGAGCTCGACATCGAAGGCACGGTGGCGTTCGCAAACTATCGGGTCACCCCTGCGGCGGTCATCATTACCCATACCGAAACGCCGCACGCCCTGCGGGGCCGCGGCATTGCCTCGGAACTGGTCAAGGGCGCGCTCGAATTGATCCGCGCCGACGGACGCAAGGTCATCGCCGGCTGCGGCTTCGTGGTCGACTATCTGCGCAAGAACCCGGACTTTGCCGATCTGACGGTGTGAAAAGGCCCGCGTCTCCGCGGGCCTTTGCCTATCGAAACCTGACGAACGTCAGTCCTTGAGATCGGGCGGCAGCACTCCGCCATTGGCCGCGAGCTTGGTCATGACCTGCTTGTGCAGCCAGATGTTCATGCTGGCGGAGTCATTGCTGTCCCCGGTATAGCCCAGTTCCTTCGCCAGCTCCTTGCGCGCAGTGAAACTGGAGTCGATGTCGAGCGCCTTCATCAGGTCGACGATCGAGGTACGCCACGCCAACTTCTCGCCCTTGGCGGCAACCGCCTTGTCCAGGATCGGCGCGACGTCGACAGTCGCTGCCGGCGCTGCTGCCGATCCGCCCGCCGGTCCAGCGGACGATCCCGCGCCCGCAGCCGCGCCGCCACCGGCCGGTGCGGCATCCGCCTTGGTGCCGAAAATTGCGCCCATTATTTTTCCGAAAATGCTCATCGTTCGCTCCCAATAAACTGAAGGGGGGGTGACTTGAAGATGGTCCCAAGAAGATCGTCCCAAGAAGCAAGAAGATCGTCTCAAGGCTCTGGCGGCACTGTTTGACCGGCAGCACCACGCCGGTATCGTTAACGAGTTTAGCCAGCCCAATGTGACTTGCCAATGTAACATTCACTGAAGCGTGAGTGCGTTTGCCCCTGATTGGGAGTACGCTGTCGGTTCAGTTCGCGACATGGCCAGTTCCATCATCTTCGCGTCTGGCCTGATCGTGATCGTTTTATGAAACGGCGCATGCGCGTCTTTCGGTTGGCGCTCGATGCGACCTCGAGGGAGCAGCGACCATGGCCACCTATCACGGCAATGTCACATCAATTTCGCCGAGCGGGCCGGAGACCGCCAGCGCGCCGGTCATCCGAACCATCGTACTCTCCGATCTCCATGAGGCGCTGCGGCGCGGCTGGGAAGATTTCAAGGCCGTACCAAGCCACGCCATCATCCTGTGCATCATCTATCCCGTGCTCGGACTGGTGCTGGCGCGCACCGTGCTCGGCTACTCGATATTGCCGCTGCTGTTTCCGCTCGCCGCCGGCTTTGCCCTGCTCGGTCCGTTCGCCGCGATCGGTCTCTATGAATTGAGCCGCCGCCGCGAGCGCGGCGAACAGCCGACCGCATGGGATGCGCTCGACGTACTGCGCTCACCATCGTTTGGCGCCATGCTTGGGCTGGGCGCGCTGTTGCTGGCGCTATTCGTGACCTGGGTGGCGACAGCGCAGGCGATCTATATTGCCGCGTTCGGCTATGAAGGCGCGAGCGGCATATCCGATTTCGTCACGCGCGTGCTGACGACGCGTCAGGGATGGTGGCTCATCGTCGTTGGCTGCGGCGTCGGCTTCCTGTTCGCCCTCGTCGCACTCTGTGTCAGCGTGGTGTCGTTCCCGATCATGCTGGATCGTCACGCCGGCGCTGGCGATGCGATGGTGACCTCGCTGCGGGTCGTGGCGCGAAACCCCGTGCCGATGGCCGCCTGGGGATTGATCGTCGCCGTGCTGCTGGTGGCGGGATCGTTGCCGTTCTTCCTCGGCCTTGCCGTCGTCATCCCGCTGCTCGGGCATGCGACCTGGCATGTCTATCGGCAGACGATCGAACCGGAACTCAATCCGCAGCCGTTGCCGCCCCGCGCGCACCGCGAGCGCAAGCCCGCTGCCGATTTCCCGGCCAACCTGTTCCCGTGGCGGCAGAAGTAGCGGGTGGGAACACGACTCCAAAAACCGCCGGTCGATAGCTGACCGGCGGTTCGACATTGGGAAATGCACAGCCGCGCGCTGATGGCAGGTTAACGGCGAATTGACCGTGCGGACGGAACTGCATCCGCAGACGTGATGCAAAGCCTTGCTTTGGCCGTTCTTGCTTCGAACATTCGGTGCGATTTCGACACTATCGTCGACGGCGTATCGATCCTGGAGCGAACGACACGATGACCTCTCGCCTTTCCATCCGCGCGTTGATGCTGAGTGCGCTGCTGCTGAGCGTCGCAGCGCCCTCCCTCGCCGCGCCCTGCGGTACCGGCTCGTTCGAAACCTGGCTCGAGGACTTCAAGAAGGAAGCCGTTGCCAAAGGTATTTCGGCATCCGCTATTCAGGCCGGCCTGGCCGGCGTCAACTTCGACAAGACGGTGCTGGCCCGGGACCAGTCGCAAAAAGTCTTTACACAAAGCTTCGAGGAGTTTTCCGGCCGCATGGTCCCGCCGCGGCTGACGCGCGGCGCCAACATGCTCAAGCAATACGGCTCGGTGCTTGGGCGCATCGAACAAGCCTATGGCGTGCCCGGCGAAGTTCTGGTGGCGATCTGGGGGCTGGAAACCGATTACGGCGTCAACATCGGAAAATTCCCGACCATGCGCGCGCTGGCAACGCTCGCCTATGATTGCCGCCGCACCGACATGTTCAAGGCAGAGTTGCTGGATGCGCTTCGCATCGTCGAGCGCGGCGATATCGTCCCCCAGGAAATGCGCGGCGCCTGGGCCGGTGAAATCGGCCAGACCCAGTTCATGCCGTCGTCGTACATCAAGTTCGCGGTCGATTTCGACGGCAATGGACGCCGCGATCTCCTGCGCAGCCCGCCGGACGTGCTGGCCTCGACGGCGAACTTTCTCGCCGGCCATGGCTGGCAAAAGGGCAAGGACTGGGAGCCCGGCAGCGCCAACTTCGCGGTGATCAAGGAATGGAACAAGAGCGAGGTTTACGCCAGGACGATCGGCTATTTCGCCACGCAGCTTTCGCGCGCTCCCTGAGCTCTGGAACGCAAAGGGAAATCAGAAGGTCGATCGGCCCTTTGCAAGCCAAACTACCTCCTACCCAAGCCCGAGCAGAATCGCACCATTTGAAAGAATGATTTATAATTCATAAATTTGTTGTGATTCGCATGCCTTGAGCGCATAACAAAATTCCAAAATTTGACCTTTTTGAGCACCTTTTAGTCGGAGGCGACGGGCTTTCCGGCCATCTCCACGACCATTTTAGCCGGTTGGTAAGCTTAGGTCGCCGACCGCAGTAGTCCTGCATTTTAAGGGCTTTACGGACCCAGCCGTGGCGGCGTTAGGGTTCCCCTGCCGACCGATTGAACGGCCATGCCAAAATGTTAAGCGGCCCTTACTGCAGCTATGCAGTGGACGTTTAGCTGCATCGCAGCATTGGAACTTCTGCACTGCAAAATCCAAGCTATATTCATTTCAACGATGAAGCCGCCTCCAAAGGCTGAATCGAAACTTCAAGGAGACTACCATGCTTCTCTCGCTCATCCGCATGATCCAGGCTTTCCGGGATTATCAGCGCAATGTCAGCGAACTGTCCCAGCTTAGCGATCGCGAGCTGGCCGATATCGGCCTCGATCGTTCGGACATTCCGCGCGTTGCCAGCGGTGCCTATAACGGCTGATCCCGGATCAGCCGCCTTTCGAACGGATAACGCCCGCCTCGCTGCGGGCGTTGTCGTTACTGCCGAAGGTGTTCGGCGCGTCTAAGTGAACCTGTATCCACGCACTAATCAAATTCGAGATCATTGCGTCGCTCTTAAGCGCCATGGCAGGTGCGCGTTGCGCGAAAACGCGCTAACCCTGCGCGCATGATTTCCAGCACTACCCAAACTGATACCGTCCACGTGGTTGGCGGCGGCCTTGCCGGGTCGGAAGCGGCCTGGCAGATCGCCAATGCCGGCGTTCGCGTCGTCCTGCACGAAATGCGCCCGGTCCGGATGACCGAGGCGCACCGCACGGAGGGCCTGGGCGAACTCGTCTGCTCGAATTCCTTCCGCTCGGACGACGCCGCCAACAATGCCGTAGGCCTGCTGCACGCCGAGATGCGCCGGCTGGGCTCGCTGATCATGCGGGCCGCCGACGCCAATCAGGTGCCCGCCGGCGGGGCGCTTGCGGTCGACCGCGACGGGTTTTCCGCAGCCGTCACCAAGGCGCTGCACGACCATCCGCTGATCGAAATCGCGAGAAGCGAGATCGCCGGCCTGCCGCCGGCCGAATGGGGCAACGTCATCGTCGCAACCGGCCCCCTCACCTCGGCGCCGCTGGCCGACGCCATCCGCGAACTGACCGACGAGAACGCGCTGGCGTTCTTCGATGCGATCGCGCCGATCGTGCACAAGGATTCCATCGACATGTCGGTCGCGTGGTTTCAGTCGCGCTACGACAAGATGGGGCCCGGCGGCACCGGCGCCGACTACATCAACTGCCCGATGACGAAGGAGCAATACGACGGCTTCGTCGCCGCACTGCTGGCCGGCGAGAAGGTCGACTTCAAGGACTGGGAGACCAACACGCCCTATTTCGACGGCTGCCTGCCGGTCGAAGTGATGGCCGAGCGCGGTCCGGAAACCCTGCGGCACGGCCCGATGAAACCGGTCGGGCTGACCAATCCCCACAACCCGACCGTCAAGGCCTACGCGATCGTTCAACTGCGCCAGGACAACAAGCTCGGCACGCTCTACAACATGGTCGGCTTCCAGACCAAACTGAACTACGGGGCGCAGCAGCGCGTATTCCGCACCATTCCCGGGCTCGAGAACGCCGAATTCGCCCGGCTCGGCGGCCTGCATCGCAACACCTTCCTCAACTCGCCGAAGCTGCTGGACGGGCAGTTGCGCTTGCGCGCACAGCCGCGGCTGCGCTTTGCCGGCCAGATGACCGGCTGCGAGGGTTATGTGGAGTCCGCCAGCATCGGACTGATCTCTGGTCTCTATGCCGCAGCAAACGCGCGGGGACAGGCGCTCGAGCCGCCGCCCGTCACTACGGCGCTGGGGTCGCTGCTCGGCCACATCACTGGCGGCCATATCGAGACGATCGAAGCCGGAACGCGCTCGTTCCAGCCGATGAACATCAATTTCGGCCTGTTCCCGCCGCTTGCAAGCGTGCCTACCAAGAAGCCCGACGGCACGAGGCTGCGCGGCAACGAGAAGACGGTCGCCAAAAAGCAGGCGCTCAGCGCCCGGGCGCTAACCGATCTCGATCGCTGGATCGCCGATCATCTTCGTGTAGCGGCCGCGGCGTAACATCATGAGCCTGCCCAAGGACGATGCCGCCATTCTGTCGGCGCGCTGGAGCGAAGGCGTGCTGTTGAAGCGCGATGTGTTTTCGACCGTCGAACGCGGACGTTTCCGCCAGGATACCGGCGAAGTCGACGCGGTGCTGCGCCGGCTCGACCAAGTGCCGGTGTGGTCCTATCCGCTCGCGCGTCATCTGTTCGCCCGCGAGCGCCGCGCGCTCGCGCTGGCGCGCGATCTCGACGTCGGGCCGAAGCTGCTCTGGGCCGGCCGGCAAGCGCTGGTGCGCGGCTTCATCGACGGGGTCGCGCTGCATCTGGCAAAGCCCCACGGCGACCTCGCCTATTTCCGCTCCGCCAAGCTCGCTCTGCGCAAGCTGCACCGCGCCGGCATTTGCCATAACGATCTGGCCAAGGAGCAGAACTGGCTCCGTGGCAGCGACGGCCGGGCCTATGTGACCGATTTTCAGCTGGCCGCCTGCTTCAAGACCCGCAGCCGTTTGTTCCGGATCGCGGCCTACGAGGATCTGCGGCATCTGCTCAAGCACAAGCGCAGCTACGCCGCCGACGCGCTGACGCCGATGGAGCGCAAGATCCTCGCGCGCAAATCGTTCGTCGCGAGTATTTGGTTGATGACCGGCAAGAAGGTCTACCAGGCTATCACCCGCGGCCTGTTCAATTTTACCGATCGCGAAGGCGGCGGCAGGCGGCTGGTCAATGATGCACCGGTGTTGATCGACTTGATCCGAAAAAACTCCGCAGTGCGCGACACCGCCATCGTGGCATTCGCCGACCGCCGAACCGGAGTCGGGCTCTATGCCTTTGTCGAGGCCGATGAAGTCGCGCTGGAGAAGCAGTTGCGCAGCGAACTCGCATCGGCCAAGGGTGTCAGGCCGCCGGAGCATATCCAGGTGGTGCATGCCCTGCCCCGCGACGCCGCCGGCAAGCCGCGCACGGAGATCCTGCAGCTCGTCGCCATGAACCAGCTCGACCTGATCGAGCCGCTGATCACGAGCGAGGTCGACCGCGCGTTCATGAAGGACATTCTGGAGAGCCGCAAGAATCTGCGCGACCGGTTCAATTTCGAGAGCAGTGAACTGAATTCGCAGTAGATACTCCGGCGTCATTGCGAGCGAAGCGAAGCAATCCATTCTTTCTTTGCGCGGTGAGATGGATTGCTTCGCTTCGCTCGCAATGACGACCGTTGGGACGGCGTCTTGTTACCCACCGAACTCCCGCGACCGCGACGCGCGCCATAGCGTCCACAACGTCCCGAATCGCGACCTCGGCTGCGGCACAAAGGGATCGGCATCCGCGCGCGCCAGCCGCTGCAAATCACGGCGGACCAGCGCCAGCGGCAGAAACACCGGCCGCACCTGCGGCGGGACATGCGCGAGCAGATCGAATGCGGTCGCAAGATGTTGTTGCGCCTCACCGATCAGTTGCCCGATCGCCGCACGCATCCCCGGCGTCGGCTTGCCCGAAAACACCTCCTCGATCCCGCTGCCGTGCTGCTGCAGCAGTTGCAGCGGCAGGAACAGCTGTCGCCGCGCGGCATCGAGCGGCAACGACGAAATCACCTGCGCCATGCCCTGGGCGAGGCCGGCGTGGCGCGCGAGATGGTCGGCCGCCTCCGAGGGCGGCGCCGCGATCCGGGCGCCGAGCGACAGCAACGCGGACGAGGTGTCGGTGACGTAACCTTCCAGCGCCGCCATCGACGGCATTGGATCGTTGTAAAGATCGAACTGGTGTTCCTCGATCAGGCGCGCCAGCGGGGCGACCGGCAGGCGAAAATCGCCGATCACCTGCAGCAGCTCCACCGCGACCGGATTGCCCTCGACTTCGCCGTGGCGCGCGCCCTCCAGCATGTCGGTCCACCACTGCATCCGGATTTCGCCCGGCAATGGCTGGCTCACCTGATCGCGCACGCGCGATATCTCGACGTTGAAAGCGTAGACGGCCAGCAGCGCCCGGCGCTGGACCGCCGGCAGGAACAGCGTCGAGGCGTACCGGGCGAAATCATGCGTGCGCACCAGGTCGGCGCAGAACGCAGCGGAATCCTTCGACGGCTCGCCCGCGCTCATGGCACCGCGATCAGCGCGGCTGCGACCCGCCGCCGCTCGCCCAGCATGATGTTGTAGGTCCGGATCGCAGGCCCGGTCTGCATCGGGTCCAGCACCACCCGGACCGCCCGCAGCGCCTCCCGAAGCCCGCGCGGCGGCACCCAGACTTCCGTGCCGGTGCCGACAACCAGCGTGTCGATGGAGTTAGCGGCCTTGAATACGCGATCGAGCGAATATTCGTCGATCTCCGTCAGCGTGGTCACCGGCCAGGCCCATATCCCGTGCGGCAGGCACAACAGCGAGCCGCGATGCGACATGTCGGCGAAGGCGAAGCCGCCCTTGCCGTAGGCTTCGATCGGCGCCGACCTCGGAAGATGCGGGGCGTCCGACGAGTTGGTTGTCATTTTGGGCATGATCCTTGTCCGAAAACCGGTTCCCACTTTTCGGGGATCATGCCGTCTACTTCTTCGCGGGAGCGTCCGGCGCGTCGCGGTGCTCACCGACGCCGAGATAGATCAGGATCGGCGCGGCGATGAAGATCGAGGTGTAGGTGCCCACCAGCACCACGCCGAACATCATGACGGCCGTGAAGCTGTGGATCGCGTGGCCGCCGAACAGCAGCAGCGCCAGCAACGCCAGCGTCACGGTGACGTGGGTAATGATCGAGCGCGACAGCGTCGAATTGATGGATTCATTGAGCAGTTGCGGCATCGGCATTTTCTTGTAGCGCCGCAGCATTTCGCGGATGCGGTCGTAGATCACGACCGTATCGTTCAGGGAGTAGCCGAGAATCGTGAGCAGCGCCGCGATACTGGTGAGGTCGAAATCGACCTGCGAGATCGACATGAAGCCGATCGTCAGCACGATATCATGGACGTTGGCGATCATGGCGCCGAGCGCGAACTGCCATTCGAACCGGAACCAGAGATAGATCAGGATGCCGAAGATCGCGAGCATCAGGCCGAGCATGCCGTAGGCCAGCAACTCGCCGGACACGCGGGGACCCACGACTTCGACGCGGCGATATTCCACGGTATCGCCGAGCGCGCTGCGGACCTTCTGCACGGCCTCCTGCTGCGCGGCGTCGCCGCCGGGTTGCTCGGCCACCCGTATCAGCACGTTGGCCGGACCGCCGAACTGCTGCAACTGGATGTCGCCGAGCCCAAGCGTGCTCAGCGTCCCGCGCATCGCGCCGATGTCAGCCGTGCCCGACTTGGACTGCACTTCCAGCAGCGTACCGCCCCTGAAGTCGATGCCGAAATTCAGCCCGTGGGTGAAAAACAGCACGATCGCGAGGATCGAAAGCGCCGCCGAGATCGGGAAGCTGATGCGGCGAAAGCGCGTGAAATCGAAATGCGTGTCGTCGGGGACGATGCGCAGCGGCGGCAGCAGGTCGAACACGGCGACCACGGTCAACACGACGACCAGGATGCCAAGCGCAATGAGAACGTATTGAGTCACGAATGATTCCTAGATCGGCACGGTCTTCGGCCGCTTCCACCGCACCCAGCCGGCGACGATCAGGCTGGTGAGCGTAAACGCCGTGAAGACGGTAGTGATGATGCCGATGCCGAGCGTGACGGCGAAACCGCGGACCGGTCCGGTGCCGATGTAGAACAGCACCGCGGCGGCGATGAAGGTGGTGATATTGGAGTCCAGGATGGTCGACAGCGCGCGCCTGAACCCGGCGTCGATCGCCGAAATCGCGTTGCGGCCGCCGCGCAGCTCCTCGCGGATGCGCTCGTAAATCAGCACGTTGGAGTCGACGGCGATGCCGACGGTCAGCACGACGCCGGCGATGCCGGGCAGCGTCAGCGTGGCGTTGAGCAGCGACAGGATGCCGAAGATCATCGCGACATTGATGGCGACCGCGATGTTGGCGAACACGCCGAACAGACGGTAGGTCAGCAGCATGAACACGATGACCATGATCGAGCCGATATAGGCGGCGAGCTTGCCCTTCTCGATCGAGTCCTGGCCGAGGCCTGGGCCGACGGTGCGCTCCTCGATCACGGTCAGCGGCGCCGGCAGCGCGCCGGCGCGCATCAGGAGCGCGAGCTCGTTGGCGGCCTGCACCGTGAAGCTGCCGGAGATCTGCCCCTGACCGCCGGTAATCGGTTCGCGGATAACGGGCGCGGAAATCACCTTGCCGTCGAGGACGATGGCAAAGGGCTGCCCGACATTCTCCGTCGTCGCCAGCGCGAATTTGCGCGAGCCCGAACTGTTGAACTTGAAGTTCACGATCGGCTCGTTGGTGCGCTGGTCGAAGGCGGGCTGCGCGTCCGTCAGGTCGCTGCCGGATACCAGCACCTGACGCTTGATGACGTAGGGAACCTTGGGCGTTTGCTCGCTCATCAACAGTTCCGAATCGGCCGGCACCCGCCCCTGCTGCGCCTGATCCGGCGAAACCGACGAATCGACCATGCGGAATTCCATCTTGGCGGTCTTGCCGAGGATGCGCTTCAGGTCGGTCGGATCCTGCAATCCCGGCACCTGCACCAGGATGCGATCGGTACCTTGCCGCTGGATCAGAGGCTCGACGGTACCCAATTCGTTGATACGGCGCTCGACGATCTGGATCGACTGTTCGATGGTTTGCCGGATGCGCTCGGTAATTGCGGCCTGCGGCACCGTGAGGCGGAACAGGCCGCCGCCGGCATCGGCGACTTCGAGGCTGCGCTGCCCGCTGGAGCCGAGCAGACCGCCGAGCGGCTGAGACAGCTCGCGCAACTTGGTGAGCGACGTCTGCTGGTCGCCCTCCTTGACGCGGACCTCGACGGCATCGCCGCGGACGGCCAGGCCGGTATATCCGATCTTGGCATCGCGCAGCACGCGGCGGACTTCGTCGCGCACCTGGTCTAGCTTTTCCTTCTTCACATAGTTGGAATCGACCTCAAGCAGCAGATAGGAACCGCCCTGCAGGTCGAGGCCGAGCACGATGTGGCGCTGCGCCCAGACCGGCCAGGTCTTCACCTTGGCTTCGGGGAAGAAATTCGGAACGGCGAACAGGCAGACGACCAGCGTGGTCAGAATGATCGCCAGCGCCTTCCACCGCGTAAAGTACAACATCGAGTAGACCCGTCAGATCCAGGAAAAATGCGCCGCGACAGGCGGCGCGGAAAACTCAGCTCGCGGACGATTCGTCCTTGGCGGTCTCAGCTTTCTCCTTGGCCGGCTCGCCCTTGGTGCGGACGCCCGAAATCATCTGGCGCATCTGCCGAACGCGGACGCCGTCCGAAATCTCGAACTCGATCTGGTCGTCGTCGACCACCTTGGTGACCTTGCCGACGAGGCCACCCGAGGTGATCACCGTGTCGCCGCGGCGGATGTTCTTCACGAGCTCCTGGTGATCCTTCACCTTCTTCTGCTGCGGGCGCAGAATCAGGAAGTACATGATCACGAAGATCAGCGCGAACGGCAGCAGCGACATCAACATGCTGTTGGCATCGCCACCGGCTGCAGCCTGGGCGTACGCAGGGGTAATCAGCATTCGAACAATCCTCGTCAGACAGGAAAGAACCGGCCATGCCTGGGCATAGCGGCTTGGGCACGTCGCCGGTTCGGGCAAATTCGCGCGGACTATAGCGGCGGCGGGCCCAATTGCAACGTGGCCAGCCCCCTCATTTAGCCCGCTTGCGGGACGTTCCAAGGCCCGATAAGGCTGCGCGGTCAGGAACGGAAGAAATGTCGAAAAAGTCAAAGAAAACAGCGCCTCGCGCCACCTCCAGGACGGCCGCCGTCAGGCGCACAAAAACCGCGACAAAACGTCCGGCGACTACGCCCGGGGACGCCACCGCCGAGCGCATCGCAACAGCGCTGGAAGCCATCGCCGTCCACCTTTCCGCGACCTCTCCGGCGAGCGGGGCGAACGACTCGTTCAACACCGCCGACGCCTTTGTCTGGCACCCGGACGGGCGCCTTTCGCCGGTGCCGCGTGTCAGCCGCGTCGACCTGGGGCTGCTCAAGGGTATCGACCGGATGCGAGACATCCTGATCGAGAACACCGAACGCTTTGCCGACGGCCTGCCGGCCAACAACGCACTGCTGTGGGGCGCCCGCGGCATGGGCAAGTCGTCGCTGGTGAAGGCGACGCACGCCAATATCAACGTCGATCGCAAGCCCGCCGACCGGCTGAAGCTGATCGAGATTCACCGCGAGGACATCGAAAGCCTGCCCGGCTTGATGGATCTCCTGCGCAACTCCGATTTCCGCTTCATCGTATTTTGCGACGACCTCTCCTTCGACGGCAACGACGCCTCCTACAAATCGCTCAAGGCGGTGCTGGAGGGCGGCATCGAAGGACGCCCCGACAACGTCATCCTCTACGCCACTTCCAACCGCCGGCATCTGTTGGCGCGCGAGATGATCGAGAACGAACGCTCGACCGCGATCAACCCGGGCGAAGCGGTCGAAGAGAAAGTATCGCTGTCGGATCGTTTCGGCCTCTGGCTCGGCTTCCATCGCTGCAGCCAGGATGAATATCTGGCGATGGTGCGCGGCTATTGTGGCCATTACGGCATCAAGATCGCCGACGATGAACTGGAGCGCGAGGCGCTCGAATGGTCGACCACCCGCGGCTCCCGCTCAGGACGCGTCGCCTGGCAATTCACGCAGGAACTGGCGGGAAGGCTGGGTGTGAGGCTGGCTCAGAAGTAGAAGGCAGCGTTCCCCGGGCGCTGCGCAGCGCGCAGCGATGCGCTGCAGAACCGGGGTCCAGCTTCACGGGTACTCGCCATGGGTCCCGGCTCAGCGGCGCAGCGTCCCGCTGCACCGCGTCCGGGACACGAGGACATCAAGCCCCGTTCAGGAATTGCAGCGGGTCGACCGGTGAAGATCCCTTGCGGATCTCGAAGTGGAGTTGCGGCGACCCCACCTCACCCGACTGACCCGACTTGGCAATGATCTGACCGCGCTTGATCGTGTCGCCGCGCTTTACCAGCAGTTCACTCGCATGGGCATATGCGGTGACGTAACCGTTGGAGTGCCGAACCAGAACGAGATTGCCGTAACCCTTCAGTTCATTGCCGGAATAGGCGACGACGCCGTCTTCCGCCGCCTTCACCGGCGTGCCTTCCGGCACTGCCAGATTGATGCCGTCATTCGACTTGCCATTGGTCTTGGCGCCGTAGCTTGTGATCACCTTGCCGCGCACCGGCCAGCGGAAGGTCGGAAGCGCGCCGGTGGCTTCGCTGGGCTTGACCGGCGCGGCTTCGACGACGGGCTTTTCTTCCACGACATTGGTCGTGGCGGAAGCCAGCCGCGCGCTCTGCGGCGGTCCACCGGCGGCCGCCATCTTGGTGGCTGGCGCGCCAACCACGGCAGCCGGCTGGGCGGGCGCCGCGGCGACGGGCTGCAGCGCCGGAGCGATTGATGCGGATTTCGAAGCTGGCACCGTGAGCTTCATGCCAAGGCTGAGCTTGGCGGATTGATCGAGATGGTTGGCCCTTGCGAGCTCGGTGACCGGCACCTGGTTGCGCCGCGCGATGCTCATCAGCGTGTCGCCGCGATTGACGACGTGGATGCTCGACGGCGCCGACGCCGCAGCGACAGGCTTGCTGGCCGGCGGCGCAACAGCCGGTGCAGGCGCAGCCGCAACGGCCTGGCGCGGCGGAATGACGAGTTGCTGACCGGGCGACAGCGTGCGCGGCCCCTTGTAGCCGTTGGCCTGCAGGATTGCAGCGCTCGATACGTTGTAGCGCTTGGCGAGGATATCGAGCGTGTCGCTGGTGCCGACGATGATCGTGGTGCCGCCATTCGCGGACGGACGGGTGGCCGCGACCGAGCGCGGCGGCACCGTTGCCGTGGTTTCAATCGCCGGACGCTGCGGCGGCGCATAGGACGAAATCCCGCGCCCTCCTCCCGACACGCCGCCGGTGCTGGCCGGATAGGCAGGCGGCGAAACAACCGCAGGCGGCGGCAACGCCTGGGACTGGAATTGCGGAGATGGCGTCTGCGGCCGCGAATATTGCGGCGGCTCGCGGCGCTCGACGGCGGGCGAGCGCACCGAACCGGTCGCATCGGGCTGCGAGGCAAAGGGATTGGAAAAGGAAGTGTCGGAAAGGCGCGTCTGCATATCGGCGCTGCAGCCGGCAAAGCCAACCGACATCAGCGTCAGCACCGCGACCTGCGGCATCCGACGCGAGCGAAGCAACTCGGCGATACGGGACATGGTTACTCACTCGTACGCAACAAAATACTCTTTTGAGTAAACACGTCGGGAGTAAATAACCGCTTAACCCTGGGAATAAGACGTTGGCGGGAACCGCCAATCTCGTATTCTACAGTTCGCGCGCGATCCCCGGCAGCGCCGGCACGAAGCGGACATCGACCAGCTCCTTGCGATCGAAACCGCTGTCGGTCCTGACCACGCGGACCAGCGTCTGGGTGCCGTGATGCGGACCGACAGGCGCGATCAGGATGCCGCCGGGCACGAGCCGCTCCAGCAACTTGTCCGGAATCTGCTCCATCGCCGCCGTCACGATGATGCGGTCGAAATCGCCGGCGCCGGCCGGCACGTCAAAACCGTCGCCGTACATCACCTCGATGTTGTGATAGTCGAGTTTCTCGAGCCGGGCGCGCGCATCATCCGCCAGCGTCCGGTAGCGTTCGATGGTCAGCACATGCCTGCACAGCCGCGACAGGACCGCGGCTTGATAGCCGGAGCCGGTACCGATCTCGAGCACCTTGTGCTCCTTTTTCAGCTGCAACTGCTCGGTCATATAGGCAACCACAAAGGGCTGGCTGATGGTCTGCCCGCAGGCGATACCGAGCGCGCTGTCGCGATAGGCGTGACCACGATCGACCGCCGCAACGAACGCCTCGCGCGGCACCTCTTCCATGGCACGCAGCACAGCCTGGTCGCTGATCCCCCGCCGCCGCAGGGTGAGCTGAAACATCATCTTTTCGGGCGGTTCTTGCGACATTGCGATCTCGTGGCGGAGCTCGGCCGCCGATCCTGTGTTTCATAATAGCGTCCATGCATTTAAGGAAGAATTTCCTCAAAATTCTGGTTCCTGATCCTGGAACCATCGCCGCGGTCCGACGTTGGGGCTCGGGAAAATCGTCTCGGACAGGCTTGACCTTGGGCGCCCGCCAGTCCAACTCGACGTTGCACCGAACGGTGTTTTTTGCGAACCTTGACGCCCGGAAGGGCAAGGATTCCATCATGGTAGCGATACGGCCTGAGGGCTGTTCTGTTTTCCTCGTCGAAGACGAAGTCATGATCCGGATGATGGTTGCCGACATGCTGGAAGAGCTGGGTTACAGCGTTGCCGCGGAGGCCGGCGAAATCGGCGAAGCGGTTAAGCTCGCGCAATCGACCGAATTCGATCTCGCGATTCTCGACGTCAACGTCAACGGCAAGGTGATTACGCCAGTGGCCGAGTTGATCAAGGCGCGCAACCGTCCGTTTATCTTCGCGACCGGTTACGGCTCCTCCGGCCTGCCCGAGGAATATCGCGATCGTCCCTCGCTGCAGAAGCCGTTCCAGCTGGAAACGCTCGCGCAGGTCATCACCTCCACGCTGAAGAGCGCGCCTGTTTAGGCAATCAAGGCGACTACCGTCGTCACCCGCGAAGGCGGGTGACCCAGTATTCCAGAGACCCGCGACAGGATCGAGAAGCCGCAGCGTACTGGATTGCCGCCTACGCGGGCATGACGAGACTACTGCATGGAAACGATCGAGCTCACTGCAACGTCGTCGTCAGCGCGACCGAGAACACCTCATCGGTGCGGTCGAGCCGCAGCGGCGTCACCGAGACGTAGCGCGCCGCGAGCGCTGCGAGATCGGTGCCTTCGGCCGGCGTGTCCATCATCGCGGCGCGTTCGAATCCGATCCAGAAATAGGGATTGCCGCGGCCATCGTGGCGCTTGTCGACCTTCAGGAAACCGAGGTTGCGCTTGCCCTGCCGCGTCACGCGCACGCCGTTGACCTGGTCCGGCGTGCAGGCGGGAAAGTTGACGTTGATCACGGTGTTCTTCGGCACACCGGCGTCGATCACCTTGCGCAGGATATCCGGACCAAACTTCAGCGCGGTATCCCATAGCGGCGCGTGGCGGGTCTCGATGGAGAATTCCTGGCTCAGCGCGAACGACGGAATACCCAGGATCGTGCCCTCGAGCGCGCCGGCGATGGTGCCGGAATAGACCACGTCCTCGGCGACATTGCGTCCCCTGTTGACGCCGGACAGCACGAGATCCGGCCCCTTCTCACCCATGATGTGGCGCGAACCCATGATGACACAGTCGGTCGGGGTGCCCCGTACCGCGAAATGGCGCGGCCCGACTTCGCGCAGGCGCAAGGGATCATTCAGCGACAGCGAGTGCGAAACACCGGATTGATCGAGCTCAGGCGCCACGACCCAGACGTCGTCGGATAACGCGCGCGCGATCTCTTCGATAATCTTGAGACCCGGAGCATGGATGCCGTCGTCATTGGTGCAGAGGATTCGCATCCGTCAAAATGCCTTCTGTTCGGGTAGAGGCCGGCTTACGCCGTTGGGAGTCGTCTTAACCGGCTCTGGCCGCCGAAGCAAACCGGCTTTCTAAGGCTGGCGCTTCATCCAGACCCGCCAGGGACGAAGGAATTTGGCGTTGCCACCATACCGCAGGCGCCAATCCGCGGGCCTGTCCTGTTGTGGCGCTGTCGGCTCGACCGCCGGGGCCGGCACGGCTTCCGGCAATGGCGTCACGGGAAGCGTCGATTGCGGAAATCGCGCTCGCGCGACTGCCAAGCCCTTGTCGAAATCAGCAGCGTTCAGCCATTCCTTGGCGTGCATGGTTGCGATGAGACCTTCGTCCCACAGCCCCACGATCGCGATGTCGAAGAAGCCCTGCAGCTTCTGGTCGATCAACTGCATCCCATGGCCGGTGACAGCCCATTGCCTGCCGATCCAATGGATGTCGCGATGCAACGCCATTTCTGCTTTCTGCTATTTGACGCGCTCGATCACCTTGAGCCCGCCCATATAGGGCTGCAGCACGGCGGGCACTGCAATCGAACCGTCTTCCTGCTGATAGTTTTCCATGACGGCAATCAGCGCGCGGCCGACCGCCGTGCCGGAGCCGTTCAGCGTGTGGACGAAACGCGGCTTGCCATCAGGCCCGCGCGAGCGTGCATCCATGCGCCGCGCCTGGAAATCGCCGCACACAGAACAGCTCGAAATCTCGCGGTAGGCGCCGCCCTCGCCCTGACTCGAAAATTGTCCTGGCATCCACACCTCAATGTCGTAGGTCTTCTGCGCCGAAAAGCCCATGTCGCCGGCGCACAGCGTCATTACGCGGTAATGCAGGTCGAGCCGTCGCAATACTTCCTCGGCACACGACAGCATGCGCTCATGCTCGTCGCGGCTGGTCTCGGGTGTTGCGATCGAGACCAGCTCGACCTTTGTGAACTGGTGCTGGCGGATCATGCCGCGGGTGTCGCGCCCTGCCGCGCCCGCTTCGGCGCGAAAGCACGGCGTCAGCGCCGTCAGCCGCATCGGCAGCTCTTTTTCATCGACGATGGATTCGCGGACGAGATTTGTCAGAGAAACTTCGGCCGTGGGAATGAGGCCGAGACGCTCGGTCTGCAATCGTCCATCGGGAGCCGCGAGCAGTTCGCCTTTGATGGCCCAGAACTGGTCATCTTCGAATTTCGGCAACTGTCCCGTGCCGAACATCACGTCGTTCCGTACCAGGAGCGGCGGATTGATTTCGGCATAGCCGTGCTCGTTGGTGTGGAGGTCGAGCATGAACTGCCCGATCGCCCGCTCCAGCCGTGCGAGGCCGTTTTTCAGGACGACAAAGCGCGCGCCGCTGAGTTTTGCGGCCGCCTCGAAATCCATGTAGCCGAGCGCGCCGCCAAGATCGTCATGCGGCTTCGGCGCGAAGGCGTAGTCGCGGACTTTACCGTAGACGTGACGCTGCACATTGCCGTGCTCGTCAACTCCGTCAGGCACGTCGTCGAGCGGCAGGTTCGGGATCGCGGACAGTTCGCGCGCCAATTCTTCGTCCGCGGTCTTTGCTGCGAGTTCGAGTTCGGGCATCGTGGTCTTGAGTTCGGCGACCTCGGCCATCAGTTTGTTGGCGCGCGCGTCATCCTTAGCCTTCTTGGCATCGCCGATTTCCTTCGATGCCGCGTTACGGCGCGCCTGCGCCTGCTCCGAGGCCAGGATCGCCGTGCGGCGTTTTTCGTCGATCGCGAGCAGCGATGCCGACAACGGCGCCAGCCCGCGGCGCTTCAGTCCGGCGTCGAACGCCTGGGGGTTGTCGCGGATCGATTTGATGTCGTGCATTGGGCCATTCCTGAATCGTGCCGATAAAGGCGCGCTCCCAGTACCACACCGGTCATCACCCGCGAAAGCGCGCGAAAGCGGGTGATCCAGTATTCCAGAGCAGTAGCGAGATATCGAGAGGCCGCGGCGTACTGGATTCCCCGCTTTCGCTGGGAATGACGGCTGATTGGGGGGCCGGGACGAGCCCTACTCGGCCGGATTGGCTTCCGGAGGCGGACTGGCGGAAGGAGGCGTGGTCGACGCTTGCGCGGCGGCCGCCCGCTTTTCGACTATCCGCACCGCGACGATCGAGCCCTCGTAGAGCGCCATCAGGGGGATCGCAAGCGAGGCCTGGCTGATGACGTCGGGCGGCGTCAGGATGGCTGCGATCACGAAAGCGACCACGATGAAATAGCGCCGCTTCTCGCGCAGCTGCTGGGAGGTGAGAATGCCGATCCGGCCCAGCAGCGTCAGGATCACGGGTAGCTGGAACGCGACGCCGAAGGCGAAGATCAGCGACATCATCAGCGACAGATACTCGCCGACCTTGGGGAGCAACTGGATCTGCGCCGTCTCGTCACCCCCCATCTGCTGCATGCCGAGCGAGAACCGCACCAGCATCGGCAGCACAATGAAGTAGACCAGCATCGAGCCGAGCACGAAGAAGAAAGGGGTTGCGATCAGATATGGCACGAACGCGCCGCGCTCGTGCTTGTAGAGGCCCGGCGCCACGAATTTGTAGATCTGCGTCGCCACGATCGGGAACGAGATGAAGGCGGCGCCGAACAGCGCGAGCTTCAACTGCGTCAGGAAATATTCGAGCAGCGCCGTGTAGATGAATTTCGAGTTCTCCGCACCCGCGACCCAGACGAACGGCCAGACCAGCACGTTGTAGATCTGCTTGGCGAAGAAGAAGCAGAAGATGAAGGCGATGCCAAAGCCGAGCAGCGCCTTGATCAGCCGCGAGCGCAGCTCGATCAGGTGATCCATCAGCGGCGCTTTGCTGGCCTCAATGTCTTCGATGGTCATGACGCTTTGGCGTCCTTGAGAATGTCGGGCGCGGCGGGTGCGGTATCCTGCGCCACCGCCTGCACTTCACGCGTGATTACGAGCGGCTCCGAAAGAGCAGGATGCGCCTCCGCTTCGACGAAGGTCTCCGGGGTCGGCGCGGCGGGTGTCGTCGGCACGATCGGCTCGCCAATCGCGCCCGCCACCTGTGCATCGATCGGTTTATCGGCGACCGGCTTGTCGATATCGCCGATCTGCAGGGCGTCGCTGACGTCCTTTTGCAGGGAGGTCATGACATTGCCCGGGGAAACGCCCGTCGCGATATCCTTGACCTCGTCAAAACTCTTCTTGAGGTCGGCCATTTCGGCCTCGCGCATGGCTTCCTGGAACTGACCCTGGAATTCGCCGGCCATCTTGCGCGCCTTGCCCATCCATTGCCCGACCATGCGAAGCACGCCCGGCAGCTCTTTCGGGCCGATGGCGATCAGCGCGACAGCCGCGATGACAACCAGTTCACTCCACCCGATGTCGAACATGAATTCTTCCGCTCGCGCGAGACGTCCGCGCCCCAATCCTCAACGTAGCAGATTTGGGGCTGCCCGCGGCTTTTCTCAATCGGCGTTCAACCGACGCCTGATCCAGGATGTCCGGTTCAGACAGCCTTGCTGCCGACATCCGTCCGCGCCGCCGTCGGTGTCGCGTTGTTGTGGTCGATAGTCTTCACCGGCTCGGCAGGCTTTTCGGGTGCCTTGTCATCGTCCTGCAAACCCTTCTTGAAGGACTTGATGCCCTGCGCGACATCGCCCATCAGGTCCGAGATCTTGCCGCGGCCGAACAAAAGCAGGACCACTGCGATCACGACGATCCAGTGCCAAATGCTAAGCGAACCCATCCTGCAACCCTCCAAAAAGAGACGGCCGGAAGCCGGCCAAGCTTTGGCGGAAGGTAGGCCCGGGAGGTGTCAAAAACAAGGACCCCTGCCGCGGCAAATCGCTGTCGCGGCTACGTATTATTGCTATCATTAACCCCGCTTGGCGGAACGGTTGGCGACGCTTCGGAATCAGCTTGCGTGTCCTCTTCGGGCTCCGCGGCCGGCGCCAGCAACAGTTCCAGGCTGTCGCCCACATCCAGCGGGTCTTCGTCCTCGCGCAGCGCCACATCGTCCGACGGCGTCGGTACGCTGAATCCGGAAGGCAGGCGCGAATCCAGCAGCCCCGTCCCCTTCAGCTCTTCCAGGCCCGGCAGGTCGCCCAGCGCCTCCAGGCTGAACTGCGACAGGAAACCTTCCGTGGTGCCGAACGTCAGCGGCCGGCCCGGCGTCTTGCGGCGGCCGCGGGGACGGATCCACCCGGTTTCCAGCAGCACGTCCAGCGTTCCCTTTGAGGTGATCACGCCGCGGATTTCCTCGATCTCGGCGCGTGTCACGGGCTGGTGATAGGCGATGATCGCAAGCACCTCGATGGCCGCGCGCGACAGCCGCCGCGTCTCGGTGCTTTCCCGCGTCATCAACCACGACAGGTCGCCGGCGGTGCGGAAGGTCCATTTGTTGGCGACACGCACCAGGTTGACGCCACGGGGAGCGTATTCCGCCTGCAACTGCGCCAGCGCCACCTTGATGTCGACCCCGTCAGGCATCCGCTTCGCCAGCGCCGCCTGATCGATCGGCTCGGCGGAGGCAAACAGCAGCGCTTCGAGCAGCCGCAATTCCTCGGGCCGCGCCACGGGCTCAGTCGCCTCGTCGGCGGGACGATCCTCGGCTTCTTCCATGCGCTTTTCCGCCAGACTTGCCATGGCTGGGTCTCCTTCCACTTACTCGGCCGACAGATCCGGCGCGGACATCGCCCCGGACGCCTGCGGCGGACGCTTACGAAAATAGAGCGGCGCGAACGCCTCTTTCTGGTTCAGTTCCATCCCGCCTTCCCGCACCAGTTCGAGGGCCGCGGCAAAGCTCGAGGCAAACACCGTCGCTCTCTGCGAAGGGTCGACGATGTAGCTGAGCAGATAGTCGTCGAGGCAGTTCCAGTCGTCGGACTCGGCCATGCCGACCAGCCGCTCCAGCGACGTGCGCGCCTCGGCCAACGACCACACCGTGCGCTTGGCCAGATGCACGGTCGCCAGCACTCGCTGCTGCCGCTGAGCAGCGTAGGCCGAGAGCAGGTCGAACAGTGTCGCCGTGAACTTCGGATGACGGATTTCGGCGATCGATTCCGGATTGCCGCGCGGGAAAATATCGCGCTGAAACTGCGGCCGGTTCATCAGCCGGTTGGCGGCCTCGCGAATGGCCTCGAGCCGACGCAGCCGGTTGGCGAGCGCGGTGGCCATCTCCTCCGCACTCGGTCCGTCGGGCGTCGGCGGTTCCGGCAGCAGCAGCCGCGATTTCAGGTAGGCGAGCCAGGCAGCCATCACGAGGTAATCAGCCGCCAATTCGAGGCGAATTTTTCGTGCGGCTTCGATGAAGGTCAGATACTGGTCGGCCAGCGCCAGGATCGAGATCTTGGCGAGATCGACCTTCTGCTGCCGCGCCAGCGTCAGCAGCAGGTCGAGCGGGCCCTCATAGCCCTCGACATCGACGACCAGCGCCGGCTCGCCGTCGGTCGCCTCGGCGGGCGCGGGCCGGCCGGTTTCAAACGATAGAATTTCCGCGGTCATGCCGTTCCCATCCGATCCAGCAACGCGTCCAGTTCGACCCGTGCCGCCTGCCGGTCGAGCGGCTCCGGCGGCTTTCGCGAGGCCAACGCCCGGCTGGCGCGCTGCAGAGCTTCACCCGTCAGTTCCGGCGTCTCGCGCGCCACATCGCGCATCTCGTCGAGCTTGCCGTTGCAATGCAGAACCATGTCGCAGCCAGCGCTGACGATGGCACGCGTCCGCTCGGCGATCGATCCCGCCAGCGCATTCATGGAGACGTCATCACTCATCAACAAACCTTGGAACCCAATTTGGCCGCGAATCACCTGCCGGATGATTGTCGCAGATGTCGTCGCCGGTTGGGCGGGGTCCAGCGCGCTAAACACAACATGCGCGGTCATCGCCATCGGCAGGTCCGCCAGCGGTCGGAAGGCGGCGAAATCGGTCCGTTCGAGCTCCTCCCGCGGCGTATCGATGGTCGGCAGCCGGAAATGGCTGTCGGCGGTGGCCCTGCCGTGGCCGGGAATGTGCTTCAGGACCGGCAGAACGCCCCCCTGCTCCAATCCCCCGGTAACCGCCCGGGCGATCGCCGCGACCTTGGCCGGTTCGGTCCCATAGGCCCGGTTGCCGATCACGGCATTGGCGCCGGCCACGGGCACATCCGCCAGCGGCAGGCAGTCCACGGTAATGCCGAGGTCGATCAGGTCGGCTGCGATCAGGCGCGAACTCAGCCGTGCGGCCTGCAAGCCGAGCGCCGGGTCGAGGTCGTACAGCGCGCCGAACGCCGCGCCGGGCGGATAGACCGGCCAGTGCGGCGGGCCGAGCCGCGCCACCCGTCCGCCTTCCTGGTCGATAAGCACCGGGGCGTCCGCCTCGCCCAGGCAGGTCCGAAGTTCCTCGACAAGCGCAGATACTTGATCGGGGGTCTCTACATTGCGCTTGAACAGGATGAAGCCCCACGGCCGCTCGCCACGGATGAATTCGCGCTCTGCAGCGCTCAATTCAAGTCCCGATACGCCCGTGATGAATGCGCGACTGCTCATGGGGGCCGATTAGGCCCCTCATAGCCCCGCGGTCAAGGAAACCGCCGTTAATTCCTTTGGACGACGCACTGCCCACCGGCAGATTTCAGGCCGCCGCAGAACTGCGAGGCCTCGTCCTGGGAACCGAAAGGACCGACCATGGCCCGATAATACACGCCTTTTTCGCCGAGATCGGCGCGTTTGATCACCGGCGAGCGGGAACCCAGCACGTTGGGAAATTTGCTCTGCAGCGAGCGGAAGGAGGCCTGCGCATCAGCCTCGTTCTTCTGCGAGGAAACCTGGACCAGATAGCCGCCCCCGTTGGCCGTCTGGGCTGGATTGGTTGCCGCGATGCGGGTCGTCGGCGCGGAATCGGACGGTTGGCCGCCCTGCGGCGACAGTGATACCGGCGTATTCGCGCTGGCATTGGCCGAGGCAGGGTTCCGCGCGCCCGCCGGAGCGGCGGCCGGGGCTGCAACCGACCGCGTCGCCGGTCCCGTCCGCGGCGGAGGGGCGGTAGCGCCGGTGGGGATGCCGCCATTGTCAGCTGCGTCGCCCTTGACCGGGAGCGTCTTGATCCTGCGCGGTTCGTTGTTCGGAATGGTGCCGTTGGCCGCCGTCGTCAGCGCGGCTCCATTGGGAGAAACGCTCGCAACCTGCGGCGGATTGCTGTTCTGGTTCAGCGGCGGAAATATCACGCGCGGCCCGCCGGACCTGGAGTTGACGTCAACCGGGGTTTCCTCGCGCGACACCAGCTTTTCGCCGCCGTCGCCCGAGGGCAAGCGGTCAGGAGTCTTCAAGGCAACATCGGACTGGGCCGGCACCACCTTGGTCGGGCTGTTGTCAGCCCTGATGATCGGCGGCTCGCCGCTGCGCGGCGAACCGACAAAGGTGCGGTAGGCAAAGGCTGCGCCCGTTCCTACCACGGCCAGCGCCAGCACGGCGGCAATCGTCATCAACCCGCTCGAGCGCTTCTTCGGCGCGGGCTCTTCGTCCTCATAGCCATCGTTCTGATAGGTGTAAGGATCGTCCGGGTAGGCCGGATCGCGCTGATAACCCTGATCGCCGGATTCGATCCGGCCGTAGAGCGCGTCGTCGTAACGCGACGGGTCCTGCTGCGGCTCGGCGCCGGCAAATTGCGGCTGCTCGTAATAGTCCTGCTCGTGCTCATGCTCGTGCGGTTGCTGCGCGCCGTAACGATGCAGCGGATGCACCGGCGCCGGCTGATATTCCGGCTCGTCGTCGTAATCCTGCGGCAGTGGCGGCGTTGGCGCCGGCTCCTGCCTGCCGCGCTGCATCCATGACGGCGGAGTCGGCGGCGCGCTGTCGGTTTCGTCGGGCAGATCGTATTGCTCGGGCGCGGGCGCGGAATATTGCGGACGAATATTCGCGCGCGACTGCAACGGATGCGGGGCCTGCCTGCCAGCAGCCGCCGGATCCGTCTGTCCGATCAGCCTTGCCAATTCAGCCAACGGATCGCTTTCGCCACGGCCTGCACCGTGAGGATCGCCGCGATCGTAGTCGGCGCCAAGATAAGGTCGTTCCTGATATCGTTCAGCCATCGTGATGGTGCATCCCCTTCGGGACAGCGCCAACCCGCCATGTCAACGAACCATGACGAGCGAATTGGCCCCTGCCAGATACCCCACGAACCCCCATTCGTGAGGGCCTTCGCCCCTACCTACCGCATCTCGATTGGGGCCTGGACGCCGAGAACGGCTAAGCCCGATGCCAGAACCGAGACGACGCCCTGAACCATTGCCAAACGCGCCCTCGTAATCTCTGCATCATTAGTCATAATGAAGCGTAAATAGGGCAAATCGCGTCCTTTGGTCCATAACGCGTGAAATTCACTGGCCAAATCATATAGATAAAATGCGATTCGGTGTGGTTCGTGTGCGGTCGCCGCCGCTTCGAGCATCCGGGGATAGAGCGCCAGCCGCTTCAATAGGTCCAGTTCGGCCGGATCGGTCAGCCGCTCCACCGGGGCATCCCCCAGCCAGGCCGCCCGGGCGGCATCTTCTTCAGGCAAATCAGGCACCACCTCGCGGGCGTTCTTGAAGATGGAGTGGCCGCGGGCGTGCCCGTACTGCACATAGAAAACAGGATTGTCCTTCGATTGCTCGAGCACCTTGGCGAGATCGAAATCGAGCACGGCATCGTTCTTGCGGAACAGCATCATGAACCGCACGGCGTCCGAACCCACTTCGTCCACCACTTCGCGAAGCGTGACGAAATCGCCCGAGCGTTTCGACATCTTCACCGGCTCACCGTTGCGCAGCAGACGAACGAGTTGCACGACCTTGACGTCGAGCGCGGCCTTGCTGTCGCTGACACCCTTCACGGCCGCCTGCATGCGCTTGATGTAGCCGCCGTGATCGGCACCGAACACGTCGATCATGTCGAGGAAGCCGCGATCGATCTTGTTCTTGTGATAGGCGATGTCGGACGCGAAATAGGTATAACCGCCATCCGACTTGATCAGCGGACGATCGACGTCGTCGCCATAGGCGGTGGCGCGGAACAGGGTCTGTATCCGGTCCTCGTAGTCCTCGACCGGCTTGCCTTTCGGCGGCGGCAGGCGGCCTTCGTAGATGTCGCCCTTGGAACGCAGGAAATCGATGGTCTCGGTGACCCTGTTGTTGCCGGTCTCGACCAGCGATCGCTCCGAAAAGAACACGTCGTGCTTGATGTTCAGCGCCGCGAGATCGCCCTTGATCATGTCCATCATCATGGCGATGGACTTGTTGCGGACGATCGGCAGCCAGGCGCTTTCCGGCATCGCCTTGAGCTTGTCGCCGTGCTCGGCGGCGAGCGCCTCGCCGACCGGCACGAGATAGTCGCCGGGATACAGCCCTTCCGGAATTTCGCCAATGCTCTCGCCTAGCGCCTCCCGGTAGCGCAGGAACGCCGAGCGCGCGAGCACGTCGACCTGGGCGCCGGCATCGTTGATGTAGTATTCGCGCGTGACTTCGAAGCCTGCGAACTGCAACAGGCTGCCCAGCGCATCGCCGAACACCGCGCCGCGGCAATGGCCGACATGCATCGGTCCGGTCGGGTTGGCCGAGACATATTCGACATTGACCTTGGCGCCACTGCCGATCGCGCTTTTGCCGTAGGACACATTTTCGCGCAGCACGGTGCGCAGTTCGTCGGCCCAGACCTGAGGCTTGAGGGTAAGATTGATGAAGCCGGGACCTGCGACATCGACGGAAGCGATGAGATCGTCGGCGCGCAGTTTTTCGGCGATCCCGTCCGCGAGAACGCGCGGCTTAACCTTGGCGTCCTTGGCGAGCACCATCGCGGCGTTCGTCGCCATGTCGCCATGGGTCGCGTCGCGCGGCGGCTCGACCACGACGCGGGAGAAATCGATGCCGGCGGGCCACTGGCCCTCTACGGCCATGCCCGCGCAGATCGCGTGCACGCGCGCGAGCACATCGGCAAACAGGTGTTGTGAGGCTGACTTGTCGGACATGGGCGCCGCCTAACGCAAATCCGGGGTCGAGTCAAAAAGCCTTTGGTGCTCCATCAGGGCAAAACGGTCGGTCATCCCGGCGATGAAATTGCCGATCCGGCGCGCCCTCTCCCCCTCGCTCTCGCGCTCTGCCCCCTCGACCCATTCGGCCGGCAGGTCCCCGGGCGAGGCCTGGTAGCGCGCGAACAGGTCGAACAGGATCGCTTCCGCCTCACCCATCACGCGCATCACCCTGACATGGCGATACATGTGCAGTTTCAGGAACGCCTTGATGGCGGCCTCCTCCTCCGTGACTTCAGGCGGAAAGGCGACCAGCGGCCGATGGTGGCGGCGGACGTCGTGGGCCGATTGCGGCTTCGCGGCGGCAAGGCGCTTGCCCGTTTCCGCCATGACGGCCCCGATCATGTAGGAAATCAGTTCGCGCACCAGTTCCGCGCCGCGCCTGGCATCGTCCAGCGCGGGGTAATGCCGGTCGATCTCCCTAATGATCGTCTCGGTGAGCGGCATCGACTTGAGGTCGTCGATGCCAAACAGACCGGCGCGAAGGCCATCGTCGATATCGTGGGCGTCATAGGCGATGTCGTCGGCAAAGGCTGCGACCTGCGCTTCCAGCGAGGCGTAGCTCCATAGCTCCAGGTCGAACTTCCGGTTGAAGTCGGAAATGCCCACGGGAATCCCGCTATCACGGTATGGCCCCGCCGGCGCCCCGCTGCGCTCCGCCAGCGGGCCGTTGTGCTTGACGATCCCTTCGAGCGTTTCCCAGGTCAGGTTCAGCCCGTCGAACTCGGGATAACGATGTTCCAGCGAGGTGATGACCCGCAGCGCTTGCGCGTTATGGTCAAATCCGCCATGGGCCTTGAGGCATTTGTCGAGCGCCCGCTCGCCGGCATGGCCGAACGGGGGATGCCCGACGTCATGGGCCAGCGCCAGCGTTTCGGTGAGGTCCTCGTCGAGCCCAAGCTGGCGGGCTAGCGCACGGGCGATCTGGGCTACTTCCAGGGAATGGGTCAGCCGGGTGCGGTAATGATCGCCCTCATGGAACACGAAAACCTGCGTTTTGTGCTTCAGGCGCCGGAACGCGGTGGAATGGATGACCCGGTCGCAATCGCGCCGGAACGGGCTGCGGGTCTTGCTTGGCGGCTCGGAAAACAGCCTGCCCCGGCTGGAATCGGGGTCGCAGGCATAAAGCGCACGGGGGGCAGCCATTCCGACCGACACGATTTTTTAGTCCTTATCCATTTGATTCCACGGGATTACGCACTTAACTATGTCTAACCGGCCATACCAAGTATGGCCTGCCATACCAAATGAATTGGGTATGACGGGCCGGAGAGCATGTCATGACCACAGCCATCACCGTCAGCGAGCGGGCCGCCCGCCGCATCGGCGAAATCCTTAAAGTCGAAGGCAACGGCGCCATGCTGCGCATCTCCGTCGAGGGCGGCGGCTGCTCCGGCTTCCAGTACAAATTCGACGTCGACCACGCCAAGGCCGACGACGATCTCGTAATTGCCCGCGAGGGCGCGGTGGTGCTGGTGGATCCGGCGTCGGTGCCGTTCCTGGCGGGCTCAGAAGTCGATTTCGTCGACGACCTGATCGGCGCGTCGTTCCGGGTGGTGAACCCGAATGCGACGGCGTCGTGCGGCTGCGGGACGACGTCATATGTGGACGGCCCCTATTGGCAAGCCCTTTTTGACGTGTCGAACGAGTTGGTCTGCTTCGGTCATATGTCCGGCCTGTTGGTGCGGGTTTATGACCGCTGGCCCTGATGAAATCCGATTGCCTTGGTCCCTATCATTGCGGCGAGCTTTGGGGCTCGTGACGTGGTCGGGGTGTCCATGGTTTTCGGTGGTGACCGTATCGTTCATCGCGTCTTTCGTGCTTACCAAACTTGAACCGGCAAACTCCTCTCGAGTGCTGCTTGAGACGAAGTAATGGGCTCAGGCTTTGACATACGTATCGGTGCGGAAGCCTTCGCCTGTGGTCATGATTGCCCAGCAGATCCTTGCCAGCTTGTTGGCGAGGGCTACGGCTACCAGCCGCTCAGGCTTCCGGGCACGCAGCGCGTTGATCCAGTCGGCGAGAGCGCCTTTGCGCTTGCCTGCGACACGCAGCACCGAAGTCGCGCCCGTGACGAGCATTTTGCGGATGTAACGGTTACCCTGTTTGGTGATTGCGCCGAGCCTCTCCTTGCCGCCGCTCGAGTTTTGCCTGGGCGTCAGACCAAGCCACGCCGCGAAGTCGCGCCCGGACTTGAACACCCCCGGATCGGAAACGCTGGCCGCGGTCGCCGACGCGATCAGCGTCCCAACGCCGGGAATCTCATCAAGCAAACGGCTGACCGGATTTTGTCTGTGCGCCTTGGCGATCTCCTCGTCCACGGCGCCGATCGACAGGTCGAGCGCTTCCAAATGTTGAGCCATGCAGGTTACCGCGGTCCTGGCAACAGGCGGAAGTGCGGCATCCGCCTTCGCCAGCGCCAGCAGTTCATCGACGCGCCCGATGCCCTTGGCCGCGACAACGCCGAACTCGGCAAGGTGGCCGCGCAGGGCGTTGACAGCCATTGTGCGCTGCTTGACCAGCAGGTCGCGGGTCTTGTGCAGCATCAGAACCGCTTGCTGTTCGGCGCTCTTGACCGGCACGAAGCGCATATTCGGTCGCGACATCGCCTCGCAGATCGCCGCCGCATCGACCGCGTCATTCTTGCCACGCTTGACGTAGGGCTTGATGTAAGCCGGCGGTATCAGAACCACCTCGTGGCCCATCGCGGTCAGTTCGCGAGCCCAATAATGCGCCGAGCCGCACGCCTCCATGCCAACCCGGCAGGGCTCGATCTGCGAACAGACCTCATGCACCTTCGAACGCTTTATCTTGCGCGAAATCGATCGGCCGCCTTCGCTCTCAAGTCCGTGAACCTGAAAATAGTTCTTGCCCAGATCAATCGCTATTCTGATAAACTTCGACATGGACGGCCTCCCTCTTTGTGGCGCTCCGGCG
>LNFM01000457.1_pt1 | contig 90650 bp, 77 predicted proteins | sample 596031 | NCBI WGS metagenome assembly LNFM01 (sample SAMN04254537, study PRJNA301005) | activated carbon metagenome | isolation source: dual media filters at the Ann Arbor, Michigan drinking water treatment plant | place: USA: Ann Arbor | reverse complement strand
CTGGGGGGGAACGCGACGGGTCGAAGACCCGCGCGCCGCGCGACGACAACGAATAACGAGATCGCGTCATTCAGGCAGAAGACAGATGGAAGGTGTGCGCCACGTGGTCATGCGCTTGACGACTCCGTCACGGGCGGCCTTGCGTGCACTGCCGGCGCCGCGTGCGGCGCCTGGAGCCCGGGATGGCGGGTGAACAGATCCTCGTCGTCGAGGACCAGCGCGCGGTGGCGGGCGCGCTCAAGATGCGGTTGCGCGGCCTCGGATACGACGTCACGGCAATTGCGAAGGACGGCTTCGAAGCCATCGAGAAAGCCGCAGAACTCCACCCCGATCTGATCCTGATGGATGTGCGCCTCGGCGAGGGCATGGATGGCATCGAAGCCGCCCAGCGCATCCGCTCCACGCTCGACATCCCGGTCATCTACATTTCGGCCCACGTCGACCAGAAGCTGCTCGAGCGCGCGCGCGCGACGCATCCGGCAGGCTTCATCAACAAGCCGTTCACGACCAAGGATCTGTTGACCGCGATCGATCTCGCGTTGCACGGCCATGCACGATCGACAGTCGGCGAGCGCGCGGCCGAAGCTGCCAACGATCCGTCCGCGGCGGACGGCCTCGTCACGACCGACGGCGAAGGCCGGATCAGCTTTGCAAATCGCATTGCCGAAGGACTGCTCGGCACCAACCGGCGGCAGTTGATCGACCGTCCGCTCAGTGAACTGATTGCCGGTTTCTACGACATGCCCGTCGTTGAAGCCGAAGAACTGGTGTTGCGCGTGCTGCGCGGCGACGGCGAGGAACATCTCGGCCGTTCGACGACTCAGCGCACCGGCGCGCAGCGCCAGCAGCGCGACGTGCTGACACCACTGTTCGACGCGCGCGGCCACACCTACGGCGTGGCGCTGAAACTCGTGACCTCGCTCAAGCCCATCACCGATCGCGGTGGCAGCGGCAATGAACTCGCGTTTGCGCAGGCGCTCGACACGATGCCCAATGGCATCCTGATCATCAGCGCCGACCTGCGCATTCATCACATGAACCGCTGCGCGCGCGAAATTCTCGCGCGCAATCGTGGCCTCGAATGCCGCAACGGTCTGTTCGCCGTGCAGGACAAGCTGCTCGAACAGCGTCTGCGCGAACTGGTCCGCGGCGCGATCACGCGCGGCCGGCAGGATCAGACCGACGCCACCGGCGCGATGTTCGTGCGCGCGCCGCTGTCGCGTGAACACGTCGAACTGATTGTCGCCCCTGTGCCGAGCAGCACCTGCGAAGAACAGCACACACGCGTGCTGATCTACCTGTTCGATGCGAACAGCCCGCGCCAGGTATCGCACGACATCCTCACCGGGCTCTATGGCCTCACGCAGACCGAGGCGAAACTCGTGCAGTTGATGAGCAACGGCATGACGCTCGACGAAGCCGCGCAGGAACTCGAAATCTCGGTCAACACCGCGCGCACGCATCTCAAGCACGTGTTCCACAAGACCGGGATCAACCGCCAGGCCGAACTGATTCATCGCATCGGCTGCGGCCCGGCATCGCTGCTGATCCGTTACGTCCCCGGCGTGCAAGCCTGAGCCCCTGCGACGGCGCTTGCGCCGTCGCCCGCAATCCCTAAAATCCCCGTTGCCCGCCACGCGCAGGACGCGCACCGGCGGGCATGCTCTTCAACTCATGGATTGAGGTAACACGATATGGAACATCGCTCTTCGCGGCGTCATGCCGCCCTTTTTTCGCTGCTCGCCACCCTCTCCGCCGCCGCGCTGCACGCGCAGGCTGCCACGCTCGTCGCCTACGACTTCGATGCGCCCGACGGCAGTTTCACGACCGAAGTCGAAGCGCTCGCGCCGGCCTTGAGTGCAACGCCCTGGCAGGATCTCGATGGCACCCTGACGAGCTTCGCCGGCAATCCCGGGCGCGCGATCGGCGCCCGATCTTTCGACAACGGCAACAGCCTGCGCTTCGCGCTGCAGGCGACAGCCGGCGAACGCTTCGTGCTCGACAGCCTGAGTTTCGACCAGCAGGCTTCGGCAAGCGGGCCCAAAACCTGGGCCGCGCGCATCAACGGGCAGGTCGTTGCCAGCGCGGCAACCACGACGGGACTGACGACTGTCACGCTGCCACTCGCGCTCGCCGCAGGTTCGCTGTTCCAATTCTCGTTCGACGGCTTCGACGCCACTTCCGGTCAGGGCACCTGGCGCATCGACAACGTGGTGATCACGGGCAGCCCCGCGCCGGTGCCGGTGCCGGCGGCATTGCCGCTGTTCGCATCGGGTCTGCTGTGGCTGCGGGCGCGGCGGCGCCGGGCCACCGCGAGCTGAGACACTGAGGTCGGCCGCCGGCGGCGCCGTGTGCGCCGCCGGTGGGCATTCACGCGCGATACCGCCACTCGCGCCAACCGTCGAGCAACGGAAAGTAGAGACCGAGGGCAATCGGCCGCGCATCGATCCGCTGCATCACCTGCGCGTAGCGCTCGAGTTGTGGCCGGTAACGCTCGACTTCGCGATCGAGAAACGCGTTGGCCGAACCGCCCAGGTGTTCCCCGGTCTTGAAGTCGACGATCCAGCGCACGCCCTCGGCATCGACGAAACTCCGGTCGAGTACTGCCTCGACGACGTCGCCATCGAGCACGGCCGTGTAATGCCGCTCGCTGGCGCGATCGGTGTGCGCGTCATCGAAGATCCAGCGGCCACGCGCGCTCGTCAGCGTCTTTTCGATCGCGAGGCTCACGCGCGCGGCGGCGGCCTCGAGGTCACCGCGCGGCACGCCGCGCGTCGTCAGCTCGAAACGGATGAACGCGAGCCGCGCCGGCAATTGCGCGGGATCCCAGGCGGCCAGCCCCTGCTGGCCAATCAGCTCCAGTAACAGATGGGTCACCGTGCCGACGTGCTTGGCCGTCGGGCTCGCCCATTCGAATTCGAGCATCGGCTGCGGCGTCGGCAGACTCGCGATGCGTTCGCCCGGGCGCGGCAGACTCGCGAGCGTCAGGCGCTGGCGTGTCGGCGCCGGCGGCAACTGCGTGTCCGCCTGGGCGGCACTACGGGCGGCGAACAGCGGTGTGGCGAGCGTCGCGCCGAGCATGCCGAGAAAACTGCTCGGGACGCGCTTCAATTCGCCGTCCCGATCGAAGCCGCGGCGCGCGCAGAGGTGCAGTTCATCTTTGGCGCGCGTCAGCGCCACGTACAGCAGGCGATAGGATTCGGCGCGCTGTTCTTCCGCATCGAGCGCGCGCAGGTAGGTATAGATCGGTTCATCGTCGTGGCCGGGCGGCGACAGCGGCGCCAGCAGCGCGCCGTGCGCCAGCGCCGCGCGGTGCTCGACCCACAGCGCGAGCCGCCGTGGATCACCCTGCACGCGGCGCTCGACGCCGGGCACGATCACGATGTCGAACTCGAGCCCCTTCGCGCGGTGGATCGTCATGATCTGCACGGCGGTGCCGGCATCGCGGGGCACCGGCGCATAGTGGCGCGCGAGGAACGCACCGAAGCTTTCGGCGGTGAGCGTGTCGGCCACGGCCTCGAAGCGCGCGAGCAGTTCGAGAAAACGCAGCGCATGGCGCAGCGTGGCCGGATCGGACACGAGCGCCGGCCCATTCAGTTCGAGCCACACGCGTTCGACGAGTTGCGACCACGGCAGACGCCGCACCTGCGCGAGCGCCGCATCGGTCACCGTACACAGGGCTTCGACCCGCTGGCGCTCGTCGTCGGCCAGCGTGCGCCGCCAGGTGGGATCGCGCAGCGCGTCGCGCACGAGCCGATCGCGCTGTCCTTCGACGAGCGTCGTCAGTGCCGCGAGACCAATCCCGCACCACGGCGCGCGCAGCAGCGCGAGCCACGCGATGCGATCGGCCGGCTGGCACAACGCGCGCGTCAGCAGCATCAGGTCGTTGACGACCGGCGCGTCGGTCAGCGGCTCGATGTCCGTCGCCGCTACCGGCACGCGCGCCGCCGCAAGCAGCGGCGGCAGCAGGCCCAGATGCGATCGGCTGCGCACGAGCACGGCGATGCTCGCCTGCGGCCGGCGCGCGCGCGCGTCCTCGATCACGCGCAGCACCGCCAGGGCTTCCAGCGTGGTGTCGACCTTGCCCTGCTCGTCCTCGTCGATCGCGACCACGCTGAGCGGCGGCCCCGCGCCTGCCGGCCGCGTTGCGCTCAGCGGTACGTAGGGCGGCAGAATGTCCGGCGCATCGGCAAACGCCTGCGCAAGGGCGCCGTTGATCCACTCGACGAGCGGCGCGCTGGTGCGGAAATTGGCCGTCAGGCGCAGCGTGTCCAACGGCACTTCGCCCCAGCGACCCGCGCCCGTCGTCGCGATGAACAGCCCCACTTCGGCCTGGCGGAAGCGATAGATCGACTGCAGCGGATCGCCGACGAAGAACACCGTGCGGCCGTCCTCACCGGTCCAGCCGGCGGTCAGAGAACTCAGCAGCGCGTGCTGCGTCGCCGAGGTGTCCTGGAATTCGTCGACGAGCAGATGCTCGAGCCGGTAGTCGAGCGCAAGGCCGAGTTCGCTCGGCGCCTCCGGTGCGCCGAGCGCTTCACGGGCCGCGAAGGTGACGGCGGTGAAATCACAGCGGCCGGCGTCGGCGAAGGTCAGCGCGAGTTGCGCGAGCGCGAGATTCAGCAGGCCGTACATCGCCTCGACCGTGCGCCACTGCGCGGCGGTGTAGGTGACGGGCGGCAACCCGCGCACGGCCTGCAGGCGCGTGCAGAACTCGGGATGGGCGTGCAGCAGGTCGGTGATCGCCGCGAACTGCGCGAGCATCTGCGCCTTGTTCGCCGTCGTCACGCCCTGACGCCGGTCGATTTTCGCGCGCGGCAGGCCTTTCTGCGTCAACAGCAGATCGGCGAGTGCTGCGCACAGGTCGGCGTCGTAGCGTTGGCCGTCCCAGCCCTCGAGCAGCCCGATCGACGACTCCGCGTGCTGCGCGAGCAGACCGTCGGCTGCCTGCCGCGCATAGGGCGGCAGCAACCCGCGCAGGGCGGCCGGCATGCTGCGCCGGAAGCCGTCGAGTTCGGCGGCGACCACGGCGGCGAGCGCCGCCTCGGCCTGTCCGCGATCGGCGCCGTCGACGACGCGCGGCAACCACAGATCGCGGCGCGCGAGCATGTCGATGAGCAGGCTCTCGAGCCGTCGCATGTCGTTCTCGAGATGCTCGAGGACGCGCTCGACGGCGTCGGCATACGCGTCGTCGTCGAGCAGGCAGGCGATCGTCTCGCGCGCCGCGGCGCGATACAGATCGCTCGCGTCATCGACGACGTCGAGTTGCGCGGCAAGCCCGGCGGTCAGCGGCAGGCGTCGCGCGAGGCCGGCTGCCAGCGCGTCGATCGTCTGCACCCGCAGTCGCGCCGGATGCGCGCGCAGACCCCAGCCACGCTCGGCATCCCGCGCCAGCACCGCCTGCGCGAGATCGTAGGTCAGCCGCTGGTGGGCCGCCGCCGGCGGCGGTGCATCGACCAGCGCGAGCGCTTCGAGGACGCGCCCGCGCATCTCCTCGACGGCCTTGCGGGTGAACGTCACCGCGAGCACGTTCTCGGGTTCATCGACACGCGCGAGCAGCACCAGCATGCGCTGCGTCAGCAGCGAGGTCTTGCCCGATCCCGCAGCCGCCTCGACGATGAACGAGGCCGTCGGGTCGAGCGCGCACGTGCGCGCCGCGGCGTCGTCAAGACTCATCGAACGCGTCCTCGTCGGCGGCCGCGCGCGGCACTTCGTGCACGCGGCACAGCACCTGGAACTCACACTGCAGGCAGGTCTTCGCCAGGTCGCGCGGATTGAGCGTGGCGTCGCCGGCGACGAACTGGCGGGCGAGCGCCGTGAGTTCGGCCCGCCAGGCTTCGCGCAACGCGGCGACCGCCGCGAAGCCCGCCTCGTCGCCGGCGGGCTTGCGCGGTTCGGCCACGAGTTTGCAGTCGCCCGGCCGCAGCTGCGAGATGGCGATGCCGGCGAGCGCGTGTTCGTCGAGCGCCAGCGCGTAGGCCGGCAGCTGCGGCGCCAGCGGCCGCGGCAGCTCCCAATCCTTGCGCACGGCGCGGCCGGTCTTGTAGTCGATGATGAAGCGGGCGCCGGAGTCGAGCCGATCGATGCGATCGATGCGCAGTTTCAGCGGCAGTCCACCGAGCTCGAGTTCATGCTGCGCTTCGACGGCGAGCACTTCGAAAGGCTCGCGCTGCGTGAGTTCCTGCGCCAGCGCGTGAGACACGAGCTTCTCCAGGCGGCTCGCTTCGAGCGCGCGCGGGCGGCCGCTGAACTGCGGCCGCGCCGCCAGGGCCGTGTCCAGCGCGGCGTCAATCGCATCCCTCACCGCTGCCGCGCGTTCCGTGTCAGACAGCGCGCGCGCCGCCGCCTGCGAGCGCAAACGCGTCCATAAGCGCGCCATCACATCGTGCGCGATCTCGCCGCGCAGCCGCGGGTCGAGGCCCGGCAGCGCGTCTTCGAGCGCATGGGCACCGAGCCGGAAGCGGGCGAATGCCTGGAACGCGCACGCCGCCTGGGCGGCGAGTATCGCGGTGCCGCCGCGCGGCACGGCCCCTGCCGCGAGCGGCACCGGCGGATCGGCCGGCACGGCTTCGACCGCGGCTGCGGCACAGACGCTGCGCCAGCGCTCGAATAGGGACGGCGCGGCCGCGGCCGGCACACCCGCCCAGTCCAGCCCGCCGCACGGTCGGCGCGGCGTCTCGCCGTCATGCGCGGCGTAACTGAGCACGACCGCGTCGGCGGCCTCGATCACGCGCGTCAGTGCGCGCCGCGCGCGCGCCGCATCGGCTGCAAAGTCGCTGCCCGGCGCGCCGGCCTGCCGCAGCAGAAGCTGGGGCAGCAGGGGATTGGAGACCGGGGCGAGCGGCCACGCCGCGTCGTGGAGGCCGAGCACCCACACGCGCGTCGGACGCAGGACAGCCGCTTCTTCGACGCTGAGAATCTCGATCGCGTCCACTGCCACCAGCTCGGCGGCGCTGATCCCGCGCGCTGTCTGGCGCAGCCGCGCCAGCGCCTCGTGGCCCGACTGAGGTGGCAGCACCGCGTCGAGCCCTGCCGCGGTGTCGAGCGCGCGCTGCCAGGCGTCGAGCGCCGCCTGCTCCTGCTGCGAGAGTCCCGCGTCGCCCGGCCAGCCGAGCGCGTTCAACCATTGCTGGCAGAGCTCGACCCAGAAAGCCATCGGCTGGCGACGGCGCGTCTCCCGCGCGAGTGGCTGCCAGCCGGCGACGAGTGCGGCGAACCCCGCACAGCCGGCCGTCGCCGCGACCTGCGCGAGTTCGTCGAACGCAAACGCCCCGGTGCGTTCGCCCTGCAGCCGCGCGGCGAGCTGATGGCGCGGCGCGAATTCGGCGTTCGCGCCGCGCACGAAGGGACTGGTCAGCAGCGCGATCGCCGCCGCCGCCGACACGCGGCCCGTGAGCTGCAGCGCGAGCAGCGCGTGTTCGACAAGCGTACTGGTCGCCAGCCGGGCCGGCGGCGCGCTCAAGACGGCCGGTGCGCCGAGCACCGCGAGCGCCGGCGTCAGCGCCTGCCAGCGCGCGGCGCGCGCGAGCAATGAGTCGACCGCGCGTGCGTCCGCGCAGACCAGCGCGACCGTGCCGGCGCCGCCCTCGGCGCGCGCGGCCAGTGCCCACTCGAGTGCGGCGTCGATTTCCTCGTCCGCATTGACGAAGCAGCGGTAGCGCGGTGCGACGACGGTGCCGGACGGCGCCGGATCGGCCGCGGGCAACAGGGCGCGCAACGCCGGGCCGGCGTCGTCGAAGCCGCGGCTGGCTGCCGTGCCCGTCAGGTCGAGGCCCGCTGCGGCACAGGCTTCGAGCAGCATCGTGCGTGTCCCGACCCCGAGACTCGTGCAACGACGACGGAATTCGTGGCGCCAGGCACGCGCCATGGCCTGCTCGCTGGACAGCGGCAGCGGCGCCCCCCAGGCGCCGCCCAGGCCCCACGCGAACACGGTGTCCTCGGCGTCGATCATCAGGCGAGCGAGCGAGTCGGCCTGCGTCGCGCGCAACTCCTCGCCCCGGGTGCCGTCGACGATGACCTGCGCCCACAGCGCCTGGGCCTGTTCCTGCCCCAGCAGCGCAAACGGCGCGAGGGTGCCGGTGCTGCGCGCGGCCAGGCTCGCGCGTACGAGCCAGGCGCCGAGCCCGATGAAGTCAGCGGACTGCCACACCGTGCGGCCCTCCGCCCGTTGGCGCCGGACCTGATCGCGGCGCAGCGCGGCGGCCAGTCGCGCGCTCGGGACGACGAGCGTTGCCGCTCCGCCGCATGAGGCGGGCGGTGACGAGGTGAGCGCTGATGGTGTTGCCGGGTCGGGCATTCCGGTTATCTTACCTGCCGCATTCCAGTAAAGGCGCGATGCCCACGATGCCCGCCCCGACTGACTCGCTGACTCGCCCCCTGCTCCGCCTGCTGCTGCCGCTGGTGCTCGGCGTCCTGCCGCCCTGTGCGGCGGCACGCATGTACCAGTGGGTCGATGCCCAGACGGGCACGGTGCAACTGTCGGGGTCGCCGCCGGCCTGGTACCGCGATGCGCAGCCCGGCCCGCGCGTGTTCGTGTTCGAAAACGGCCAGCTGATCGATGACACGGCACGCTCGCTGACCGCCGATGACGCGGCCCGCCTGCGCGCGGCGGCGTTCGGTCAGCCGACGCCGGCGTCGCCTGCCCTTGCCGCCCCGATCTTCGAAGCCCCGCCGGTCGCCGACACCGCAGAGACACCGGCACCGGTCGAGGACAGCACCAGCGCGCAGATCGCCGAGTTCAAGGCGCTGCTCGAAGCCTATGACCGCGCGGAGACCGCGGCCGCCCAGGGCGCGCTCGAGGACGCGGCCGGCGTGTTGTCAGCCCCGCCGCCGGGCGCGTCACCGCCCTGACCGGCAGACCGGCAGACCGGCAGACCGGCGGCCCCGGCGCCGAGGCGGCCCGCCGTCTTTCACCGGCCGGTTCAACGCAGCCACGCGGTCAACAATCGCCACACCCCACCGGGCGCCGTCTCGACGAGTTCGCTCAGCGCCGGTAGCGCTTCATTGCCTGCGTCCATCTGGCGCGCCAGCGCGATGAACGCCCGCGCCTGGCGCGCGTTGCCGGCGGCAATCTCGCGTTCCGCGAGCACCGCGTACGCCGCACTCATCTCCCTGAAGCCGGCCGCGACGCCCGGATGGTCGGGCGCGATCTGGCGCAGCCGCGTGAAGTAGTAGTAGGCGTTGTCGCGCGGCGGCGCCGTCAGCCGGAAATCGCTGATGCTGTGCCGCCCCAGCCACACCAGCGCGTTGACGACCTCGGCGCTGGCGCCAGCCTCGGGCGCGGCCGGCGGCGGGGCCTCGACGGGTGGCGCGGCGACCTGGCTTGCCGCGACGGTCGCCGGCGCCGCCATGCGCTGTTCGATGACGAACAGCGACGCATAGCCGGTCGCGACGAACGCGAGCGCGATCAGCAGGCCGGCCAGGAGGCCCTGCCGCCGACGCGGCGCAGGCAGCGCCGGCACGGGCGTCACCACCTCCTCGGGCGTCGGGGTCAGGGCCGCGAGTGCACCGCGCCTGCGCAGCACGTCGAGGTAGTGCAACAGCGCCGTGATGTCGCGAAAGCGGTCGCCGCGCGCCTTCGCGGTCATCAGGTCGAGCAGGCCCTGCAAGCTCGTGAACGGCGCCGGCAGCCGCGGCATCGGCGTTTTCTTGTGCATGATGATGACGTCGATGATCGACGACGAAATGAACGGCTTCTGACCGGTCAGCATCTCGTAGAGGATGACACCGAGCGCGTAGATGTCGACGCCGTTGTCGACGGAACCCGAATCGACCTGCTCCGGCGCCATGTAGTTCGGGCTGCCGAGGAACACCCCGGTGCCGGTCAGATCGCCGTCGCCGGTCAGTGACTTGGCGATGCCGAAGTCGGTCAGGACTGGCGCGCCGTCGCGCCGGAACAGGATGTTGCCGGGCTTCACATCACGGTGCACGACGCCGTGCGCATGCGCATAACCGAGCGCGGAGGCGATTTTCTCGAGCACCTCGAGCGCCTCTGCCGGAGGTAGCGGGCCTGCTGCGAGGCGCTGCTTCAGGTCCCCGCCCTCGACGTATTCCATCGAGATGTAAACCAATCGCCCTGACGTGCCGATATCATGGACAGTGATGAGATGCGGATGATGGAGCGAGGCGATGAGGCGTCCCTCGTTCAGGAACCGCTGCAGTGACTGGGGGCTGTCGGCGACCGAGGTGTCGAGCACCTTCAGGACGACCGGCCTGCCCAGCGAGATCTGGGTCGCCAGGTAGGCAGACGCCGTGTTGCCCTGGGCGAGACAGTGTCGAATCTCGTAGCCGGCGATCTCCATCACTCTGAGTATAAGGGGGTAGCACTTCGCTACAGCCGCGGCCGACAGCCATTTAACGAGGCTTAACGTGCGCGGTGGGGTGGCAATCGCTAGAGTGGTTGCCGACAGGAATTCAGCGTTTCGATTGGAAGGGAATATGTCCAAAGCAGCCAAAGCGGTCAAACATCCGCGCTCAGCCACCCGGCAGATCATCGAAGACATGCTCGCGCAGCGCACGCGCATGCTGAAACTGCTGTGGGAATTGTCAAAACAGGATTTGAAACACGCGGATGACGCGATCCGCGAAACACTCGACGACTTTCTCTCCGTGCTCGTCGACTACATCGCCGCCGGCCACTTCGGCCTGTACGAACGCATCGCGATGGGCAGCGAGCGGCGCACCCCGGTCGTGGAGACGGCCCGCGAAATCTATCCGCGCATCGCCGACACCACTGTCGCCGCGGTGGAATTCAACGAGCGCTACGGCTCCGCGGATCCCGGCGCCCTGGCGAAGGGCCTCGCGCGCGATCTCTCGGCACTCGGCGAGGAAGTCACCACGCGCATCGAACTCGAGGATCGCCTGATCTCGGCGATGCTCGGCACGGACTACGCGATTCCCGGCGCCGCCTGAGCCACCTGGCCGGCGCCCGCCGCGCCGGCCTGCCCCTGACGGGCGTCAACGCCCTTCGAGCACCGCCAGCTTCGTGCTGATGAAGTCCTTGTGCGACAGGTGCAGCAGGTCCGCGACCTTGCGCAGGTAGTACTCCTCGTAGTGGTCGATCCGGCCATCGGCCAGCGCCACCTGCCACAGCGCGCGCAGAATCTCCTTCTTGCGCGGCGGCAACAGTTCGCGATTGAGGACCTCGGTGAATTCGAAGATCGACACCGATGACTCGACCGCCGGCGCCGCGACGTCGACCAGCGCATTGGACTCCGCTTCGGTGATGCCAAATACTGCGGCCGCTGCCCGTACCACAGCGGCGAGTTCCTCCTGCGCGATGCTGTGATCGGCGCGCCCGATCTCGAGCAGCAGCGCGACGACGGCAAGTTCGAGCGAATGACGGCCGGCCGCGGTATCGGGCGCTTCCGTCAGTTGGCGGACGATTTCCTTCAGGGCTTTCAACATGCTGAGAACTTCGAATTGCGGGCTGCGTGACGGGGCAAGGGCATGACGCCGCGCATCTACAGCGCGGCACCGCTCACGTGCGGCGCGCTCATTGTGCTGGACCCGATCGCGGCGCGCCACCTGCGGGAAGCGCTGCGCATCGCACCCGGCGACGCACTCGTGATGTTCGACGGCACCGGTGGCGAATACGCCGCCGAGGTCACGGCGGTCGACCGTCAGCGTGTCGAGGTGCGTCTCGGCGCGCACGATCCGCGCGAGCGCGAGTCACCGCTCGCGATCACCCTCGCGCAGGGCATCGCGCGCGGTGAACGCATGGACTATACGCTGCAGAAGGCGGTCGAACTCGGCGTCCGGACCGTCGTGCCGCTGACCACCGAGCGCAGTACCGTGCGGCTCGATGACACCCGCGCGCTGAAACGCCTGGAACACTGGCAGGGCATTCTGCGCCACGCCGCGGAGCAGTCCGGCCGCACGCGCCTGCCCGCGCTCGGCGCACTGATGAAAGTCGACGCCTACGCCGTCACCGACACCGCCGAACTCAGGCTGATGCTGGACCCGACCGCCGACACCGCCCTCGCCGCGCTGCCGCGTGCCGCGAGCGTGAGCCTGGCCATAGGCCCGGAGGGCGGCTTCAGCCCGCACGAACGCGCCGCACTCGCCGCCGCAGGCTTCCGCGCCGCCCGCCTCGGCCCGCGCGTGCTGCGCACCGAAACCGCCGCACTCGTCGCGCTGAGCATCCTGCAGAGCCGGCATGGCGATCTGGGGTGACGCCTGGCCCGCGAAAACGGGCCAGGCAGTCCTTTGCGCCGTCACACTGAAATTGGCCACCGAGAACACCGAGCAAAAAATTGAGAAGACATTTTTCCGAGTGCGCGTTATCAGGCTCATTCCCGAACGGAGATGACAGGCGACATCAGGCTGGTGATATCTCGACTTCCTCTTGGAAAACTGGCCCTGACCGCCTGATCTCAGGGGACTACCGATGAAGTCGGCATCACACGCCGTCTCATCCTTCCTATTCCTCGGTGTTCTCGGTGGCCAATGAGCCACATGTCGGCGCGCCACAGGCGCTACGGCATGGGGCCCAGGACAGGTGAATCAAGCCCGCAGGCGCTTGCGGACCTGGCTCAGGAGGCGGCGGCTGACCGGCAGGGTGCCGCTGACGTCGCGCAGCACGATGTTCGCGTTGCCGAGCGCGTCGCGTTCGAGGGCGGCGACATGGGCGATGGCGACCAGCGTGTTGCGATGGATGCGCAGGAACTGATCCGACAGTTCGTCCTCGAGCGCCCGCAGCGCGTCTTCGACCAGCAGTTCGCCACCGGTGTGGATGACCGACACATAGCCCTGGCCGGCCTGCAGGTAGCGCACATCGGCCAGCGGCACCAGGCGCAGACTGCCTTTCACCAGCGCGCTGAAATGCGTGCGTGCCTGCGCCGTGCCGCGCGCCTGGCCGGCGGCGGCGGCACGCGCGGCGGTCAGCGCCTCGGCCTTGGCGAGCGCGCCGCGCAGACGTTCGGGCCGAATCGGCTTCAGCAGGTAGTCGATCGCCTGCGCCTCGAACGCGGCCAGCGCGTGCTCGTCGTAGGCGGTGGTGAACACGACGGCCGGCGCGCGCGCCATGCGGGCGAGATGCTGCGCGGCCTCGAGACCGTCCATGCCGGGCATGCGGATGTCGAGCAGCACCAGGTCCGGCTGCTCGCGCGCGGCCAGCGCCAGGGCCTCGAGACCGGAGGCCGCTTCGCCGACGATCTCGCCGGCATCCAATTCAGCCAGCAGCGCGCGCAGGCGCTCGCGCGCCAGCGGTTCGTCGTCGACGAGCAGGATGCGGGTCATGCCGCAGTCAGCGGCACGGACACCCTGGCCCTGTAGAGGCCGTCGGCACGTTCGCCGCGATTGATCTGCAGCTGGCCGCGCGCGCCGAAATGCGCTTCGAGTCGTTGCCGCACGTTGTCCTGGGCGAGCCGGTTGCCGCCGTCGCGGCCGCCGGAGGGCGCCACGGGATTGCTGATCTCGATCTCCAGCAGCTCGCCGCTGACGGCCCCGCCGATGCGAATCACGCCGCCCGCGGCGGCCGGCTCGATGCCGTGGTAAATCGCGTTTTCGACGAGCGGCTGCAGGGTGAGTTGCGGTATGCGGGTGGCGAGCGGCAGGTCGTCGACATCCCATTCGACCTGCAGACGGCCGCCGAGCCGCAGGGCTTCGATCGCGAGGTAGCGCCGGACCAGGTCGAACTCGTCGCCCAGCGACACCAGCGAACGGGCGTCCGACAGGCTGGCGCGGAACAGGTCGGCCAGATCCTCGACGGCACGCTCGGCGCGCAGCGGGTCGATGCGGGTCAGGCTCGCGATGGTGTTCATGCAATTGAACAGGAAATGGGGCCGAATCCTGGCCTGCAGCGCCTGCAGGCGCGCGGCCGCGGCGGCGGCGGTGCGCTGTTTCCACTGATGCTGCACGTAGAAATAGCGCAGCACGAGCGCCGCGACGATCGCCGAAATCGACAGGGTCCGCAGCCAGAAATCGTGCTGGTCGAGTTCGATCAGCGCGTCTTCGCGGCCGCGTGGATACACCACGTACCACGCCAGCGCACACACCGCGGTGACCACCACCATCACGAGCATGTACGACAGGAACGCGGCCCAGCGTTCGGGCAGGCGCGACAGCCCGCCGCGCGACAGGCACAGCGCGGCGGCGGCGGACATGCCGATCCACTGCACGTACAGCGACAGCAGTGCCAGCTCGCGCAGCGCGACGTCGCCGAAGCCGGCGCGCGCGACCACCAGCACGAACACCAGCAGCTCGCCGATGATGACGACCGCGAACAGCGGACGCACCCCGCACAGATCGGGCAGGAACGATTCCTGGGGCGATGCCGATGATTTCATGCGACTGAACGCGGGGCCCGCAGCTGATTGACAGTGCAGTGTCTGGCGCGGGCCGCGGGCCGTCAATCGCTGACCCCGTCGCGCCCCGGGCCTGCGATATACTGCGGTCCACCCATCCCCAGCCGAGCCCCACGCGCATGACCGATCGCGCCCAGACCCCGAAACCCGCACAGCCCGCCACCGAGCAGTCCTCGGACAAGCTGTGGGGCGGCCGTTTCGACGGCCCCACGAACGCCTTCGTCGAGGAGTTCACGGCCTCCGTGCAGTTCGATCGGCGGCTCTATGCGCAGGACATCGAGGGGTCGATCGCGCACGCGACGATGCTCGCCGCGGTCGGCGTGCTGACGAACGACGAGCGCGACCGGATCGTCGAAGGGCTCGCCGCCATCCGCACGGACATCGAGGCCGGCCGCTTCACCTGGTCGATCGCGCTCGAAGACGTGCACATGAACATCGAGAGCGCCCTGACGGCGCGCATCGGCGAAGTCGGCAAGAAACTCCACACCGCGCGCTCGCGCAACGACCAGGTCGCCACGGACATCCGCCTCTATCTGCGCGGTGAAATCGATCGCCTGACCGGCATGCTCGATCGCCTGCTGAACGCGCTGATCGATCTCGCCGAGCGCGAGGCCGACACCGTGCTGCCGGGCTTCACGCACCTGCAGGCCGCGCAGCCGGTGTCGTTCGGGCATCACCTGCTCGCCTGGTTCGAAATGCTGTTGCGCGATCGCGAGCGCCTGCGCGACTGCCGCAAGCGCACCGATTCGCTGCCGCTCGGCGCCGGCGCGCTCGCGGGCACCACGTTCCCGATCGATCGCGCGCTGACCGCGGAGCTGCTGGGTTTCACGCGCATCTGCGAGAACTCGCTCGATGCCGTCGCCGATCGCGACTTCGCGATCGAGTTCACCGCCTGCGGCGCGCTGATGATGGTGCACTTCTCGCGCATGGCCGAGGAAATGGTGCTGTGGAGTTCGCAGCAGTTCGGCTTCATCGAACTGGCCGATGCCTTCTGCACCGGCTCGAGCATGATGCCGCAGAAGAAGAATCCCGATGTGCCCGAACTCGTGCGCGGCAAGTCCGGGCGCGTGATCGGCCATCTGATCGCCCTGCTGACGCTGATGAAGAGCCAGCCGCTCGCGTACAACAAGGACAACCAGGAAGACAAGGAACCGCTGTTCGATACCGTGGACACGCTGCGCGGCTGTCTGCGTGCGTTCGGCGACCTGATCCCGACGATGCAGGTGCGACGCGACCGCATGCGCGAAGCGGCTCGCGCCGGCTTCACCACCGCCACCGACTTCGCCGATTACCTCGTGCGCCTCGGCATTCCGTTCCGCGACGCGCACGCCGTCGTCGGCGCCGCGGTGCGCATCGCGGTCGAGCGCGGCTGCGAACTGAAGGATCTCTCGCTCGCCGAACTGCAGGCGCTCGATGGCAGGATAGGCGCCGAAGTCTTCGGCGCACTCGACGTGGACGCCGCCCTCGCGGCACGCGATCATCGCGGAGGCACCGCGCCGGGCCGGGTTCGTGCGGCCTGCGCACAGGCCCGACTCCGGCTGGGCACAGAGGCCGCACACTAGGCGGCAGGAGGCTGCGTTGAAGTTACTTGCCCGCATCGTCATCGTCCTCCTGGGTCTACTGCTGCTGGTCATCGCCGGCGGTGTCGTCTTCCTGTCGAATCTCGATCCGAACGATTACCGCGACCGCATCGTCAGGGATGTGGCGAGCGCCACCGGCCGTCACCTGACGATCGAGGGCCCGATCGAACTCGGCCTGTGGCCGAAGATTCGCGTACAGACGGGCAGACTCACGCTGTCGAATGCCGAGGGCTTCGGCGACGCGCCGCTCGTCGCGCTCGACGAGTTCCAGGTCGCCGTCGCCACGCTGCCGCTGCTGACGCGGCGCGTGGAGATGGACACGGTGGTCGTGCGCGGGCTCGAACTGAACCTCGCGCGCAACGAGGCCGGCGCGACGAACTGGGAGAGCCTCGCGCAGGGCGATGCCAGCGACGGCGGCGACAGCCCGATTGGCGCGCTCGTGCTCGGCGGCGTCGACATCCAGGATGCGCGCATCCGCTACACCGACGCGCAGGAGGGCCGCGATGTCGTCATCACAGGGCTCAACGCGCAGACCGGTGCGCTGAACTTCGGCGAGCCCGTCGAGTTCAAGCTCGAGGCGTCGATCAAATCCGCCAAACCCGCGCTCGACGGCGACACCTCGCTGTCCGGCACCGTGGCCTACGAACTCGACGCGAAGCATTACCTGATTTCCCCGCTCGCGCTGGAAGCGAATTTCCGCGGCAAGTCGCTGCCCAACGGAAAAGCCGTGATCAAGGCCGGGGCGACGGTGGATCTCCGCCTCGGCGACGGCACTGCATCGATCACCGGCCTGAGCCTCGATGGCCCCGGTGTCAGGCTCGCCGGCAACCTCGATCTCGATCATCTGAACGACGCGCGACCCGGCGGTCGCGGCACGCTCGATCTGAAAGCCGACGATCTGGCGGTCATCTTCAAGGCGCTGGACCTGCCGGCCGCTGCGCGCATCGCGACGCTCAAAGAGCGCGGGCTCGAGTTCCGCACGACCTTCGACGCCAACATGGACAGCGGCGAGGTCAAGATCAGTGAATTCACCGGCCGCGCGCTCAGCGCGAGCGTCAATGGCACGCTCGAGGCGACGCGCGCGAACACCGACCAGCCGGCGCTGAAGGCGAAGTTCGACGCGGGCGGCCCGGACCTGCCATCGCTGCTGCTGGTCGCCAGCCAGTTGAACGGCGCCGACGACGCGGCGACGAAGAGCCTGACGAAAGCGCTGGCGAAGTCCGCCGATCGCAGTTTCAAGCTCGCGGCGGAAGTCGACGCCGATCTCGCGAGCGGCAGGATCAAGGTGCCGACGCTCACCGCGACGCTGCTCGGCAACACGCTCAATGGCCAACTCGATTCGACGGGCAGCGCGAGCGGCAAGTCCGTCTTCAAGGGCAGTCTGAACGCCCAGGGTCCGGACCTCTCGGCGCTGCTCGCGGCGAGCGCCGCCGTGCAGGGCGCGGACGCGAAGACCATCGACAATCTCTCGACGGTGCTCGCGAGCGCCAAGGATCGCGGCTTCCGGCTCGACACCGACATCGAGGCCGACCTGGGCCAGGGCCGCTTCGCGTTGCCGAGACTCAGTGCGACATTGCTCGGCAACCGCATCGACGGCACGCTGACGGCGACCGGCGCCGACAGCGCGAAGCCCGCGTTCAAGGGCGAGCTCAAGGCCAGCGGGCCGGATCTGCCGGCGCTGCTCGCCGTGCTCGGCGGCCTGCAGGGCGGCGAGAGCGGCCTTGCGGCGCTGGCGAAATCGCTGAGCACGGCGCCCGAGAAATCCTTCACGCTCGACACCACGTTCGATGCCGATCTCGCGCAGGGCCGGATGGCGTTGCCGGCGCTCGCCGCGGCCGGCCTCGGGCTCGGCATCAGCGGTGCATTCCAGGCCACCGACATCGGCGCCGCGAACGGGGCCATCGACGGCAAGCTGTCGATCGAGGGCACCTCGCCGGGCGCGCTGCTGACGGCGCTCGGCCAGCCCGAACTCGCGAAGTCCGTGCGCTCGCTGGGCCTCGATGCGGGCATCAAGGGCTCGGTGTCGAACCTCACGCTCGCGCCGTTCGCCGCGACCGCGGACATCGCCGGTCCCGACAAGTCGAAGCCCGTGACGGTCAAGCTCAACGCCGGCAGCGCGCAGGCGAATCTCGACAAGGAGACGTTGTCGGTCAAAGAACTGTCGCTGACCGGCCTGGGCATGAACATCAAGGGCACACTGGACGCCACGCAGATCAAGTCCGCGCCCGCGTTCAGCGGCCAGCTCAATGTCGCGCCGTTCAATCTGCGCAGCGTGCTGGCCAATCTGAACAAGCCGCTGCCGCCGATGGCCGACAACAAATCGCTGACCGATGTCGGCCTCGACACCGTGTTCAAGGGCACGGCATCGAGCCTCGCGTTGTCGAATCTCGTGATCAAGCTCGACGAGACGTCGATCAAGGGCCAGGTCAACATTGCCGACTTCAGCGGGCCCGACGTCGGCTTCGCGATCAATGTCGATGCGCTGAACGCCGACCGCTACCTCGCGCCGAAAGCCGAAGGTGAGACGCGCGCCGTCACGCCGGAAGCCGCGGCCGCCGGCGCCGCGCAACTGCCTACGGAGTTCCTGCGCAGCCTGAAGCTCGATGGCGAGCTGAACATCGGCAGCCTGCAGCTGTCGGGCGCGAAGCTCGCGAACGTCAAGGTGAAAGTCGCCGGCACGGGTGGCCGGCTCGAGATCAATCCGGCCACCGCCAATCTCTACCAGGGCCGCTACAACGGCGTCATCGGTCTCGACGCGACGAAGGCCCAGCCACAGATTTCGATCAACACGAGCCTCGCGAAAGTGGCGGTCGAACCCCTGCTCGTCGACATGAAAGGCAAGAGCGACCTGTCCGGCATCGTGAATTTCGAAGCGCGTCTCACCGGCAGCGGGAGCGACAGCAAGCGCCTGACCAACACGTTGAACGGGCAGGCGACGTTCGCCGTGCAGAACGGCGTGTTCCGCGGCGTCGACGTGCCGGCGGTGCTGCGCGCCGCGGAAACGATGATCGAGACGAAGCGGCCGGCCGCGGTGCCCAAGGGCGGCGAAACGCAGTTCCAGTCGCTGACCGGCACGCTCGACATCAAGAACGGCGCCGTGTTCAATCAGGATCTGCTGCTCGACGGCAACGGCTTCAAGGTCTCTGGCAACGGGATGCTCGCGAACCTCAACGACATGACGATCAAGTACGACTCGAAGATTGCAGTCGAGGCGGTGTCCGCCGAGCAGGGCGCGGATCGCTTCAATCTCGGCGGCTACGAAGTGCCCGTCCGCTGTCGCGGCGAGATCTCGGGCAAGAGCTGCCTGCCCGATCTCGCCGATGTCGCGAAGTCCGCCGCGACCGCCGCGGTCAAGGAAAAGGTGGAGGAGAAGATCAAGGATGCGGTGGGCGGCAAGGCGGGAGACGCCCTCAAAAAGCTGCTCAAATTCTGACGCGCCGATGCCTAATCGCTTGCTGGCGCATGGCCTCGGCTGGGGGCTGCTGACACTCGCGGCGAGCACGCCGGCGAGCACCATTGAAAGTGCCGAGATCAGTTTCATCGGCAGCCGCTATCACTATCGCTTCAGCGCTCATCTGCAGGCGCCGCCGGCCGCAGTGCGCGCAGTGGTGACGGATTACGACCGCCTTGCGCGCATCAATGACGACATTCTCGTCAGCCGCGTGATCGTCCGCTACGACGACACCTCGCTGAAGCGTCAGCTGCTGATGAAGCACTGCGTGCTGCTGTTCTGCTTCGACATCAACTTCATCGAACGCGTCGATTTCCGCTCGAACGGCGACATCGCGACGACGACGATCGAAGGCGAGGGCAATTTCCTCAGCGGCCAGACCGTGTGGCGCATCGAGGCCCAGCCGGACGGCACGACGCGGGTGACGATGGAAGCGAACCAGGAGCCGGATTTCTTCATTCCGCCGGTGCTCGGCCCGCTGGTGATGAAGCGCAGCTTCATCAAGGAGATCACCGAAACCACCCAACGCATCGAGGAGCTCGCGCGCGATGAACCGCTGCGCTGAGCGTCCGCGCCGGCATGACGCATGCCGCGCGCGAGCCGCATGAACGCGTTCGCCGAACGCCTGCTCGTCTGGCATGCGGCGCATGGCCGCCACGATCTGCCCTGGCAGCAGGACCGCTCGCCCTATCGCGTATGGGTGTCCGAGATCATGCTGCAGCAGACGCAGGTGGGCACGGTGATCGGCTACTTCGACCGCTTCATGCAGCGCTTTCCGACCGTGCACGCGCTCGCCGGGGCGCCGGTCGATGAAGTGCTGCATCTGTGGTCGGGGCTCGGGTACTACGCCCGCGCGCGCAATCTGCACCGCGCGGCGCAACTGCTGGTGGCCGAACACGCAGGCGAGTTTCCCGGCACCGTCGAGGCGGTCGCGGAGCTGCCCGGCATCGGCCGCTCGACGGCGGGCGCGATCCTCGCGCAGAGCCGCGGGCTGCGCTGCCCGATTCTCGACGGCAATGTGAAGCGCGTGCTGACGCGCCACCAGTGCATCGAGGGCTGGCCGGACGCGCCGGCCGTGCTGAAGCGGCTGTGGCCGCTGGCCGACGCGCTGACGCCGGCCGAACGGGTCGCGGACTACACGCAGGCGATCATGGACCTGGGCGCAACGGTGTGCACGCGCGCCAACCCGGCGTGCACCGTGTGCCCGGTCGTCGCCGACTGCGAGAGTGCGCGACGCGGCGAGCAGGCGAACTATCCGACGCCGCGGCCGCGCCGCTCGGTGCCGGTGCGCACCACCTGCTTTCTGATGCTCGCCCGTGCCGATGGCACGCTGCTGCTCGAGCGCCGTCCGCCGAGCGGAATCTGGGGCGGTTTATGGGGTTTCCCCGAAGTGACGGACAGCAGTGCGGCGCTCGAACGCTGTGCGCTGTTCGGACTCGCCGCCATCGGTGCGCCGCGCAAGCTGCCGGCGATCACGCACACCTTCACGCACTTCCAGCTCGTGATCACGCCGCTCGCGCTGAAGGTGCGCGAACGGGCGAGCGCGTGCATGGATTCCGCTACACTGCTTTGGTATAACGCCGCAGCCCCGGCCGCGATCGGCCTGGCAAAGCCCGTCCAGGATCTCATCCGCGCCTACGGCGCCCCGCAGGAGACAGCCCCGTGACCACCAGAACCGTTCAGTGCGTGAAGCTCAAGCGCGAAGCGCCGGGCCTGCGCATGCCGCCCTATCCTGGCGAACTCGGCAAGCGCGTTTACGAGCACGTGTCGCAGGAAGCCTGGAGCGGCTGGCTCAAGCACCAGACGATGCTGATCAACGAATACCGCCTGACGCCGATCGAAGCGAAGGATCGCAAGTTCCTCGAAACGGAAATGGAAAAGTATTTCTTCGGCACGGGCTCCGCCGCGCCCGCCGAGTTCGTGCCGCCGTCAACCTGACGGCCGGCCGCGGCCCGGCGCTGGCGCGACGCCAGCCGGGTCTTGCTGGCCGCCGTGGCCTGCCCGCCCTCAGGCCAGGGGACGCTCGACCCTGCACGCGTCGAATTCCGCTCGCCCGCGCGTTCCGCGCGTGGCGTCAGGCCAGCAACAGGCCCGCCCCCATGGCGATCATTGCCAGTCCCGGCATCGTCGTCGCCCACGCGCGCGCCGGCAGGACTCTTTCGACCAGAATGAACAGCGACAGCACCGCCATCGTCGCGACGCTCATCACGCCCCCGGCGAACATCACGAGCATCAGCGCCCAGCAACATCCGAGACAATAGGCGCCGTGACCGAGCCCCATCCGGAATGCGCCGCCCTGGCCCGTGCGCCAGTGGCCGAGCAGATAGGCCAGCGGCGACTGGCAATGCGCGAGGCAGGCCCGTTTCATCGGCGTGAGCTGATAGAGCCCGGCGCCGATCAGGATCAGACTCGCCGGCACCGGGTTCGCCGTCATCGCGTGGCCCTCGATGAGCGTCGCCCGATGCATCACCCACTGCACGGCCGTCAGCACGACGCCAAAGCCGCCCCACACGGCGAGATAACCGGCCGCGAATGCCGGCGCGGCGTTCCCTGCCGAATCCGTCCGCATGCGTTGCAGCGTCAGCAGCACCGGCAGCACTGCCGGCGTCATCATCGCCACCATCATCAGCAGCCACATCGCGACCGAAGCCGTGAAATAGGGCAGCGAATCCGTCGGCTGCATCATCGCCATCGCGGCCTGCATCAGCAGGCCCTCGCCCGACATCGTCGTCATCGTGCGCGCGCCTGCACCGAGCAGCCACCATGACAGGGCCGCGACCAGCGCCAGCACGGTGCAGGTGATCAGCAGGGACAGGCGCGGCGTCGGATCGCCGCGCGGAAGAGCCTCCGGCATCAAGGGCTCAGCCGACCTGGCCCTGCCAGGCGAAGGGCGCGAAGTGGCCGTTGCTGCGGCCGGCGGGCGCGTCCCATTCGATGCCGAAACAACGCATGAAATTGCGCGCGGCAGTGGCCAGCGTCAGACGTCGGTTGGCCGGATGCAGGGTATTGTCGATCGCCAGGCATTCACCGGGCACGGTGACGCTCGGGATCCCCTCGACGGTCTGCGCGAGCTGGCCGTCGATCGTCACGGTGCGTGTGTGGTCATGTGCGTCGAAGTCGATGCGGGCGCGTGTCATGCCGCGGAAATCGCCGATCAGCGGCGCGAAGCCCGCCAGCGGACCACCGGCCTGCCCGCTCGCAATCACCGCCACCGCCGCGGCCTGGGCGTCCGTCGCGCGCTCGTCGACGATCACGCCGAGCGCCCAGTCGCCCTGGGACATCACCGCCTTGGTTTCGGCCACCACCGCAAACGCCACGCCGTCCAGCGCGACCTCGCCAAACCCGCCGCGACGAATCACGTAGGTCATCGCGACCTTGCAGAAATCATGCGTGGCAGGGGTCGTGGAATTCTGCGTGATGCAGGGGCAGAGGAAGTCGCAACTGCAGGCTTCCATGTAGTCGCCTTCGATTTGCCAGTGCGTGCTCATTACAACCTCCGGAGCGCCATGTGGACCCAGTCCCGCATACTGGCCGCCGTTCACGGGCCGCGCAAGATCGCGGGTTGACTGGCCCCGCACCCGCCGCTTACAGTGCCGACCCCGCCGGGCACCCGGCGGCCCCGCCTTCGCGATGGCCAGGTAGCTCAGTTGGTAGAGCAGCGGACTGAAAATCCGCGTGTCGTTGGTTCGATTCCGACCCTGGCCACCATTTCCGACCACTGCCCGAACGCGGCCGCCCTGGCCTGTCGGGAACAGCCAACGACCGCTCGCCTGCCAAATTGCTGTGCAGTTGGAAGAGTGTGTCCAGGGCTCGAGCGAATGTCGGTTCGGCACCGGGCTGCGGGCCGTCACCGGTAACCGCGAGTTGCAGCGTCCCGGCGTCGACAGGCCCGGCCGGCTGATGCCCGGCCGGCGACCCTCACGCCATCCCGATGGCCCGCGCCTCGCGCCGCCCGGCGGCGTGCAGCAGTTTGTTGAGGGTCGCGATTTCGAGGGGTTTCGTGATGTGCAGATCGATCCCGGCCTCGTTCGAGAGCTCGCGGTGCTGGGCCTGGCCGTAGCCCGTCAGTGCTGCAATCACCGGCGCGTTGCCCCAGCTTTCGTTGCGAATGCGCGCCGCGACGGCCCAACCGATGATGTCGGGCAGGCCAATGTCGAGGAGGATCAAGTCGGGCCTGAACGCCGCGGCGAGTTCGAGCGCCATGCTGCCGTTGTTGGCCACGCTGACGTGCTGGCCCTGCAGCGTCAGCAGCTGCTTCAGGGATTCCGCGCTGTCGAGATTGTCGTCGACGATCAACACGCGGTGGGGTGCCGGCAACTGACAGTTCACCGGCAGCGCGCTGTCGTCCTTCACCGGAGCCTGCGCGACGGGCAGCCGCAGGGTGAACGTCGCGCCTTCCCCGGGGCCCGGACTCGATGCGACGAGGGTGCCGCCATGCATCGCGGCGAGTGTCTTGGCGAGCCACAGTCCGATGCCCAGACCATCGAGCTTCAGCCGCGACGGCCCCGCCGCCTGGGTGAACATCGAGAAGATCTCCTCCAGGCGCTCCTGGGCGATGCCGACGCCCGTGTCGCGGACCTCGACGACCACATGGGCCCCGTCCGAGCTGACCGACAGGGTGATGCGTCCCTCACCCGGCGTGTACTTCGCGGCATTGTTCAGCAGATTGCAGACCACCTGCGTCAACCGCACCGGATCGGCTTCGACCCAGATCGGATCGGGCGGCACGTCGACCACGAGATCGTGCATCGCGGCCTGCATCACGGCGCCGGCGTTCGTCACGGCGTCGAGCAGCACATCCTGCAGCTTCGTGGTGCGCCGCTGCAGTCCGATCTTGCCGCTCGCGATCCGGCTCGCGTCCATCAGGTCGTCGACGAGGCGCACGAGTTGCACGGTCTGGCGATTCAGGATCGCATGTGCGCGCCGGACGATGTCGTTGTCGACGCTCTTCAACAGTTCCACCACGTTCGTCAGCGGCGCGAGCGGATTGCGCAGTTCGTGCGCGAGGATCGCAAGGAACTCGTCTTTTCGTTGCGCGGCGTCGCGCAGCTCCTGCTCGAGACGTCGCTCATCGGTGACATCGCGCACGATCACGGCGACGAGCGATTCGCCATTCTGCGCGACGATCGGATACCAGCTCTGCAACCACGCGCGTGTGACGCCGGGCTTGGCGGCAGTGGCTCCTTCGACGAGCTGATCGACGATGGGCACCTGGGACGCGATCGCGCGCTCGATGAACGCCTTGGAGCTGGCATAGATCTCGGGCACGAGGTCGGCGACGCAGCTGCCGATGTGCGCTTCGATCGACCGCCCGTTGATGTCGGCGAGGGCCTGGTTGATGTACTGAAAACGCATCTTCGAGTCGAGCACGCACATGCCCATTGGCGAGCGGGACACCAGCGCCTTCAACGCATTGAGCAAAGCCAGTCCCGACAGTCCGTCCTGCAGCACGGGATCAGAAGGCGTCACGATAGGGCTCCCTTTCAGGCCGAGAGATCACTGCACATCGGCAATGACGCTGCCGTTTATAGCCCGCGATGGTCCGGCTCACAATCGGAAGGAAGATGTCTGCCTGATGGGCGGCGCCCTGTCTGACATGGGCTGTCAGCGCAACCCGGTGCGAGGCGCCGACCTGGGTGACGTGGCCTGCCGGGCAGTTCGTGGCCGCTGCGGGCGATGCTCGGAACCGCAGGCACCCGGCGCCCTCGGCGAACCCGGGGGCGTGTGGCCCGACCGGACATCCCACGTCGGCGATTCGCGTGGCCGCCGCCGGCCACCCTCGCCTGTCGCCACGTCATCGGGACGCGTCCCGACGCGAGTCGGCAACGCCAGCTTACCGTGCGGGCACCCGGTCTCGGCCGTTCGCCGCGTTTGCCGGCCTGATTGGCAGTGCGCGCCATCGGCGCACACATCGACAGCCGGTCTGAAGCCTGCTGATGGCCGCCCGCTTCGTCGCCAGCGACGAAGCGGGCGGCGGCTTCACGGCGCCTGATTCGCGGCCGTGTCTGCCATCTGGCTGTAAGCGGTAAAACTCACCACTGACACCTCCGGCGCATAACTGCCGTCGTCACGCGCAGGGACGGGTGTCGTCGGCGCGAACTCGAACTCGCGCGACTCGCCCGGCGCCAGCGGGGACGCGACGGGCACCGTCGTGCTCCAACCCGGGTTGTCATTGCCGGGCCGATGTTCGTCGCGCCAGCGCCACTGGTAGGTGACACGCAGCAGCAGGTCCTCGACGCGCTGTTCGCCGTCGTTGACGATGATGGCCCGGACAGTGTCGTCCGTCAGGCTGACCTGCTGCACTTTCACACGCTCGATGTCCTGCACGGCGCGAATTTCAGCGGCGCCAGCAGCGGCACCGAGGCTGGCGCCCAGCACGAGGGCGGACAGGCGCAGCGGGAAATTTCGTTCACTCTTCATGACGGGTTCCTCCAGATCGGCGGGGGCATGCCACCCTATCAATCAGGTCGACGGGCAGCCCCGTGCGGGGCCCCGTCGCCGGATGGCACAGGGCGGAGACCGCAATGGTCATGCCATCAGCAAAATCCCCGCCGAACGCGGACTTGCGGCCCCGCGCGCTCACCGTCTGCGGCTTCAGGTGGGTAAAAATTACAAAATCAGCGCAAATATGCGCCTGCACATCGACTGCAGCAGCGCGTCGGCGTTTCTCCTACGGTTTGTAGTCTTGCGCCCACGTTCAGTCCGGGCCGCTCCGATAGGCGCTCGTCCGTCACCGTCCCAGACTGTCCTCGGCTGAACGCTGCGCATCTCGTGCAGATGCCCATCGTCGGACGAGGACCAGCCCGAACGTCCATGACAGACGCAGGAAGCAGGCGTGCGATGGCCGGCCGGCTATCGCTCCCGCCGAAGGAGAAACGGACATGACCGACGCACTGCACGAACTCGACGCCCCGGCCGACCTGCCGACCCTCGACGATCAAAGCCTCGCGACCTTCGCGCTAGGCCTCAAGCGCCATGCGAAAGACTTGCCAGCAGCGCGCGAGCCGGCCGTCCTCACGAGTCTGTGGGGCGAATCGGAACCGATGAAGCAGTTGTTCAGTGTGATCGAGCGCGTCGCGCCGACGCGCGCGAATGTGCTGATCGTCGGCGAGAGCGGCACGGGCAAGGAAGTCGTCGCGCAGCACCTGCACCGTCGCTCGAAGGTCGGCGAACGCCCGTTCGTGGCGATCAACTGCGGCGCGATTCCCGCCAACCTCATCGAAGCCGAGCTGTTCGGCCACGAGCGCGGCAGCTTCACGGGCGCTGTGCGTGCGCACAAAGGCGTCTTCGAGCGCGCTGCCGGCGGTACCGTGTTTCTCGACGAGGTCACCGAAATGCCGGTCGACATGCAGGTCAAGCTGTTGCGCGTGCTCGAGACCGGACGTTTCTATCGCGTGGGCGGCGACGAGGAAGTGGTCGCGCATTGCCGCGTGATCGCGGCCACCAACCGCAATCCCGAACAGGCGGTCAACGATGGCCTGCTGCGCGCCGACCTCCTGTACCGCCTCGCCGTGTTCCCGCTGCGCCTGCCGGCATTGCGGGAGCGCGACGGCGATATCGATCTGCTCGCCGATCGCTTCGTCGACGAACTGAACGCGGAGTACCGCGGCGACAAGGTGCTGTCGGCCGATTCGCGACGCTACCTGCGCGAGCATCATTGGCCCGGCAATGTGCGCGAGCTGAAGAATTCCATTCATCGCGCCTACATCCTGGCCGATCGCGAACTGGAGCTTGCGACTGTCGATCTTCCGATGGAACCCAACGGCCAACCCGGCGATTGCGTGATCGTGCCGATCGGCACGTCGATCGCCGACATGGAACGCGAGCTGATCATGGCCACACTCGCGCGCTGTGAAGGCAACAAGCGACAGGCCGCGAAGATTTTGGGCGTCAGCCTCAAAACCCTCTACAATCGCTTGAATGATTACGATCGCTTCGCGCGCACGGCCAGCAGCCATGCCGCGTGAGCCCAGCGCCGCAGCAGACGGCACGTTGAAAATGAGCAGGCCCAGTGATTCCGAGCCGCGGGCGGATAACCGCACGGGCACATCGTCGGCATCAACCCAGGGCCTCGCGCAAAAGAGGGTTGACGCTATGATCCGAGTACTGGTGGTCGACGATCACGCGGTGGTCAGGGCCGGCTTGAGACAGTTCATGAGCGATGTCGATGACATCGAAATCACCGGCGAGGCCGATTCGGCCTGCGCCGCCGTCAACAAGATTCGGACTGCAGAGTACGACATCGTCCTGCTCGACATCTCGATGCCCGATCGCAGCGGCGTCGATGTGCTGAAGCAGATCAAGCGCGAACGCCCGGAGCTGCCGGTGCTCGTGCTCAGCATGCATCCGGAGAACCGCTATGCGGTGCAGCTCCTGCGCTACGGTGCGAGCGGTTACCTGCAGAAGGAAGCGATGCCGACCGAACTGGTGGCTGCGATCCGCAAAATCCGGCAGGGGCGACGCTACATCACCTCGGAGCTCGCAGAGCTGCTCGCCGGCGAACTCGAAGGCGGGGACGACCGCCCGTTGCACGAACAGCTGTCGGAGCGGGAGCACCAGGTGTTCATGTCGCTGGCGCGCGGCGAGCCGGTCGGCGCGATCGCCGTGGCCCTGAGTCTCAGCGTGAAAACCGTCAGCACCTACCGTGCCCGCGTGCTCGAGAAGATGAAGGTTTCGAGCAACGCGGATCTCACTTACTACGCGATCAAGAACGGCCTCGTCGACTGACGCGCGGCGCGCGGACGCGCCCTCCGGCGTGTCCGTCGCGCACGCGATTGCCGACGGCCACGCCAGTCTTAGATTGCGTCACGCTTCCGGCCGCCTCGATGACGCCAGAGACCCACCCCTCCGCCAACGCGGGACTGCCGCCGGCGATCACGCTGATGCTGGTTGCCTGCATCAGCCTCATCATTGCCAATGCCGCGAGCCTCTGGCTGAATCTCGCCGCCCTCGAACACGCCGCGACCGAGGTCAACCAGGCGTGGGCGACGATTGGCAAACTGCGACAGATGCGTTCCTCGCTCGCGCTCGCGGAGAACAGCTGGCGAGGTTACCTGCTGAGCGGTGACACGGCGCAACTGCGCGCAATGTCGGGCAATTCGGAAAGCTTCGTCAGCGCGCTGCAGGAAGTCGAGGTGCTGCTGAAGACGCGCCCGGATCAGGGCCCTCCCCTCGCCCGCCTCGCGGGCTGCGCGCAGTCTCTGCGGACAGCTTTCGACTCGGCGCTGGATCTGCAGGCGGCAGGTCGCCACGACGAGGCGCTGCGCCTGGCGCGGGCGGACGGCAACCGCCTCGGGACCGGCGACTCGCAGGATGATCTGCTGAACATGATTGCGACCGAGCACGCACGCCTGCAGGACCACAACACGCATGCCTATGAGCGCTTCCGCGTTGCCACGGTGATGGGCGTGGTCATCGGCATCGTGACGCTCGCCGTGCTCGTGGTGTTCTATGTCCTCATCGCCCGCAGTGCGCGCCGGTCGCGCGTGGCCGAGGCATCGTTGCAGCAGGCGAACCAGACGCTCGAGGACCGCATCGCGGCCCGCACCGCGCAGCTCGCCAACCTGTCGCGCCATCTGCTCGCCGTCGCCGAGCGCGAGAAAGCCGCACTCGCGCGCGAGTTGCACGACGAGCTGGGATCGAACCTCACGGCCATCAACCTCGACATCGCGTCGGTCGCCAATCAGTTGCAGCCCGACCAGCCGGCCGTCGCGGCACGGCTGACGCGCGCGATGCGCGTCCTGAAAGAGACGGTCGATCTGAAGCGACGCATCATCCACGGCCTGCGGCCGAGCATGCTCGACAATCTCGGCCTCGCCGCCACCCTGCAGATGCACGCAGAGGAGTTCACCGAGCGGACGGGGCTGCCGTGTCAGCTCGATCTGGCCGACGAACTCGACGACCTCGACCCCGACACCGCCATCGGGCTGTTCCGAGTGGCGCAGGAGGCGTTGACGAACATCGCGCAGCATGCGCACGCCGGGCATGTCGAAATCAGTCTGCGTCGCGCGCCGGACGGCTACCGGTTGCTGATCGCCGATGACGGCGTCGGCATGCGCGAAGAAGTGCTGGAACGGCCGCTCGCGCACGGCCTGCTCGGCATGCGCGAACGCATCGCGCGTCTCGGTGGCAGCTTGCGGATTCATCCTGGCACCTCGGGCGGCACCGTCATCGAAGCGCGGGTGCCCGTGGTCAGCGCGACACGGCCCGCCGGCGAGCCTTAGCGGGCCTTCGCGCGGTCCCGCTGTCGCGTCGTCGGATCGCCGAGGGCACGTGTCCGATCTCGTGGCACGCGAAATGCAAAACGATAGGCCTGTGCCTGAAGGAGTTCACCGATGCTGACATGGGCTGCGCTATTCCTGGTGATTGCGATCGTGGCCGGCGTGCTCGGTCTGACCGGCGTGGCCGGACTGTCGATGCAAATCGCATGGATCCTGTTCGTCGTGGGCCTCGTGTTCGCCATCGTGTTCTTCTTCATCGGCAGACGGCCACGCATCTAGTCGTGACGACGAAATGGCGCACAGGCCACACCAGACCCGCATGAACTCGCCGGACTCGAGCGAGCGGGCGACGCAGACCCGGTGTGCGCACCCGGCATGTGCCTGCCTGATGCCGCTGGCGTCAGCCGTCGTGGCGGGCGATCAGTTCTACTGCTGCGCCGCTTGCGCGCAAGCCCACGGCTGCACCCACGGCGACTGCGGATGTGGCGTGACCCCTGTCGGCGCATGACGGTCGGTGTGCGGCCGGCCCGCCTGGGGCCGGGCTCAGGTCTTGTCGCCAGCCCCACCCGACAGCGACGCCAGCGCGTCCTGCGTCGAGGCGATGTGCAGCTTGCCGTGCCGCCCATAGGGCCGCCACAGCTTCTTGCCGTCGAGCCAGATCGCGCTCGGATACGTGCTGGCGTCGAGTACGCCGCGCATCAACGCCAGGGCGAACGCCGCTGCATCCGCCACGCGCTCGAAGCGGTGCCAGGTGTCACCGCCCAGGCGGTGAACCTGCAGCACCACGACGCCCGGCGGCACCTCGGGCGGACGCTCCTGTCGGCCGGCGGTCGCCATTCACGGCGTCCTTGCGCAAGCCACTGCGGTGGCACGCGCGGGAGTCGCCAGTCTCTGGTTTGTCGATCGCTGATCCATTGGCTACCTCCGTGCAGCACCTGCTCGTCTGTCCGGAGCAAGCATCGTGCCCGCGCCAACACCGGCCGCCGCGGCGCGCGTCGACGTGGTTCGCTGTAATTTATGCAAAACTGCTGGTAATGATTGCCGCGTGCAGCGCACATCGCGCCCCTTGCGTGTGGCGCGCACCCACCCGTTCGACCGCGCAGGCAGGCGTCGGCCGTCAACCCTTGCCAGAGAATCCGCCTCACGTGGTGCGCATGCAGATGAACCAGCCCCTCCCGTGGCAACGACGCGGGCGTCGACGACGATGAAGCGTTTCCAGTGCGCCTGCGGTCAACGGCTCGCGTTCGAAAACGTCCAGTGCCTGGCCTGCGGCCGACGCCTCGCGTTTGCCCCGGAGCGCCTCGAACTCGTGACCCTGGAAGCCCTGCAGGGCGATCTGTGGCGCATCGCGGACGACGCCAGTGGCCAGGCGCGCCGCCTGTGCCTGCATTACGAACCGACGGGGATCTGCAACTGGCTGTGCGCGCCGCGCGATGACAGCGGCTACTGCCTCAGTTGCGCGATGACACACGAAATCCCCGACCTGCGGGTCGCCGGCAACCTCGAACGCTGGATGAAGATCGAAGCGGCGAAGCGCCGGCTGATCTACGGCCTGCTGGCGCTGCATCTCCCACTGAAAGGAGGCGGCGGCAACAGCATGGTGGCCGCAGCGGGGCTGCGCTTCTCATTCGTGGCCGAGACGCCCACCCGTCACGTCGTGTCCGGCCACGAGAACGGCCTCATCACGCTCGCCATCACCGAGGCCGACGACGCGGCGCGTGCGAGCATTCGCGAAACGCTGGGCGAACCGTATCGCACCCTGCTCGGCCACCTGCGTCACGAGGCCGGACATTATTACTGGGCGCGCCTGGTCGCCGGGAGCGGGTGGCTGTCGCGCTGCCGCGCCCTGTTCGGCGACGAAACCATCGATTACGCCGCCGCGCTCGAGCGTCATTACCGCGAAGGACCGCCTGCGCACTGGCCGGACACCCATGTCTCCGCCTATGCCTCCGCCCATCCGTACGAGGACTGGGCTGAAACCTGGGCGCATTACCTGCACATCCGCGACATGCTCGAGACGGCGCAGGCCCACGGCATCCGCGTCAGCGACACGCCGGGGGCACCGGCACAGATCAGCGACCACTGGGATTTCAATCTGCTGGTTCAGGCCTGGTTGCCGGTGATCCTGGCCGTCAACGACTTGAACCGTTCAATGGGGCTGCCGGACATGTACCCGTTCGTGCTGCCACCTGCCGCGCTCGACAAGTTGCAGTTCGTTCACGACGTCGTCACCGGCGTGCCACAAGGCTGGCCGACGGCGCGAACCTGATGCCGACTGCAAGGTTTTGTGGCAACGCCGCCGACAACGGGCCGGCGTGCAGGAAGCGTGAAGCGCGGCGCACCGCGCGGCACGGGGATTGCGTTAAAGTCTGCGCCCGTCCGGATCCCCGGACGCCACAGGAGACCTGACCGGTGTATCGATGTGTGTTGATCTGCGCGCTGATCCTGGCCCCGCTGTTCGCCGCGGCTGACGCGCCGCCGGCAGAAGCCGGCAAGCAACTGATCACGACGACGGTGGAGTCGCTGCGCGCGGCGCTGGCGGCGGATCCGGCACTTGGCAATGGCGAACGGCCCGAGGCCGTCGCGGCGCTGGTCGAGGACCTGGTGCTGCCGCACGTCGACACCCGGATGTCCGGCCGCCTGATTCTCGGACGGCACTGGCGCAACGCCACGCCAGCACAGCGCGAACGCTTCATCGAGGGTTATCGCGAACTGCTGTTGCGAACCTATGCCGTGCACGCCACGGACTACCTCGCGGCACAGGTCGCCGTGCTGTCGGCGGCTCCCGCCGGCCGTGAAGGCAAGCTGTTGCAGGTCCGCACACGCGTGACGCGGCCCGGCAAGCCCGCTGCCGCGGTCGACTACCGGATGGTTGCGCGCGACGACGGCTGGCTCGTGTTCGACGCAGTGATCCAGGGCGTCAGTCTGGTCAGCACGCTGCGCACGGCCGTCGCCGAAGAGATCCAGCGTCACGGCATCGACGGTCTGAACGACCGCCTGCACGCCAAGGCGACCGATGCCGCGCTGGCGCCTGTCCCGGTGCCGAACTGACCGTACGCCCCGATAGCCAGGGCTTCAGACCCGACACTGCACAGGCCCCGGCGCCAGCGCGGCAGCGCCGGGCGTGGCGCGGCGGCGGCAGGGCGGTCGTGTCGGACCCCGTGCGGCGACCGGGTGATCGATATTGGCGCCCGGCTATTTAGAATTGGCCGGCGCCGCGGCGATTCTGCCGCGCGTCTGTCCAGCGAGCGCGCCATGTCCGACCGAATTCCCCCGCCTGCACGCCCGTTCGTGCAGGAGACCTCGTCGACCAAGACCCTGCATTTCGCGCTGCACGAGGTGCAGAGCCGGATGGACATCCGCCAACCGGACGCGCTGAACCTCGCCTACACGCGCATGATGATGGGCTTCCTGCTGTTCGTGCCGGCGCCGGCGAACATCGGCATGATCGGTCTCGGGGGCGGATCGCTCGCCAAGTTCTGTCATCGTCACCTGCCGCAGAGCACGATTACCGTCATCGAGATCAACCCACTCGTGATCGCACTGCGCGAGGAGTTCCGCATTCCGAAGGACAGCCCGCGCTTCAGAATCCTCGAGGCCGACGGCGCCGCGTTCCTGCGCGAGACGACGCTGCGCTTCGACGTGCTGCTGGTCGATGCCTACGATGAGCAGGGCTTGCCGGAACCGCTGGGCACACAGCGCTTCTTCGACGACTGTTGTGCGGCGCTGACGCCCGAGGGCCTGCTCGTCGTCAACCTGCACGCCGATCATCCGCATCACGTCATCCACGTCGACCGCATCTCGCGCAGCTTCGACGGCGCCACCCTGGTCGTCGACGATACCGCGCGCGACAACCGCATCGTGTTCGCCGAAAAAGGTCGCCCCGCGCCGTCCCTGCGCATCGGCCCGCTGCGCCGCCCGGCCCCCCTCGACGAATCCGCCTGGCAACCGCTGCAGGCATCGTTCGCGCGGATCCTGACGACCTTGAAGGCGGCGGAGCGTTGAGTCGGGTGGGCATTGGATAAGCCACCGAGTGCACAGAGGAAGATGAGATCGGAAAGAGAATTCATGATCGGCGTGGTGCCAGGCCATTGCCTTGGTGCTTGAAGCCTGACAGGTCGCCCCACGTTGCGGCTCACCACAAACGTGCGTCATGCGCAGATCGGCATCCATTCAATATTTATATTTCTCTCTCCAATCTCATCTTCCTCTGTGTCCTCGGTGGCCAGATTCAAACAGCTTGCCGAATCCGCACAGCAATCTCCGCACAGGTCATCAGGTCGGCGTATTTCTGGCCCATGTCGAACAGGTTCGCCTCGTGCGGGCCGAGAGCGCGGTCGCCGACGCCGTCGGTGGCGACGACGGTGCGGAAGTTGTGGCTCAGCGAGTCGACGACCGACGCGCGCACGCAGCCCGAGGTCGTGCAACCGGTGACGATCACGGTGTCGACACCCTTGCCGCTGAGCCAGGGCGCGAGCATCGTGTTGAAGAACGCGGAAGGCTGCGTCTTGCGCACGATGAGCTCGCCGGCGCGCGGCGCGAGGGCGGCGACGATCTGCGACGCCGGTGCGTGTTCGGTGAGTCGCTCGAGGCCTTTGGCCTTCTGACAGAACACGCCCGCATCGGCGCCGTCGTCGGCGTAGACCACGCGCGTATAGGCCACCGGCAGGCCGCGCTCGCGCGCCACCGCGAGCAGCTCGCGCGTGTTGGCGACGGCGTCGAGGATGTTGCCGCCGCCATAGATCGCCGGGTCGGTGAAGCCGACGACGAAGTCCACGATCAACAGCGCCGGCCGCGCCCCGAAGCCCGATGAGTGGCCGAAGCCCTGTTGGGTGTAGATGTCCGCATCGCGCATCGAAGCTGCCTCACTCGGGGATGGCGCGAGCATAGCAGACGGGTCGCGGACCGCCTTCCCGCGCCGACGGGCGTCGGACGGGCGCGCAGTCGACACCGGCGTTGAGCCGTGCGGCCTTTGATCGCGATCAAGCCCCTCGACGCAGCGTGACCCATCATGCGCGTTCGGGCGGCGTCGCCGGGACGCGCCTCCATGAAGGACCGTCGATGACGCAGCCTGCTCCAGCTTTCTCGCCACAACGCCGTCGCCTGCTCGCCGCGGCGGTTGCCACTGCCCTCGGCAGCGCCTTGCACCTGCCGTCGGCGTTTGCCGGAGCGCCGCGGGCCGCCCGCGCCAGCACACTCGCCGCGCTGAGCCGCACCCTGTTCCCGCTGGCTGTCTTCAGCGAGTCGCAACACGCGGCGGCCGCGGCGAAGATGGAGGCGCGGTGTGCCGCCGATCCGGCGCTGAATGCGCTGGTGGACCGCGCGCTGGCCGCGCTGCCGGCCGACTGGGCCGACGGGCCCGCGGCGACACGCGAAGCGGTCCTGCGCACGCAGGGCGATCCGGCCCTGATCAAACTGGCGCGCCAGAGCGCGGTTGGCCCGCTGTTCGGCGACCCGGCCGTGTGGCCGCATTTCGACTACCCCGGCCCGTCGATTGCGTTCGGCGGCTACCTCGATCGCCCGCTCGTCGACCTGCCCTGGCTCGAGGCCCACGCGACATGAACAAACACTTCGATCTCAATGACGATCGCGTGGTCGTCGTCATCGGCTCCGGCGCCGGCGGTGGCACCCTGTCAGCCGAACTCACCGCCCAGGGCATCGACGTCGTCTGCCTCGAGGCGGGTGCGACGCCGCTGCTCGAACAGAACGTGCCGGCGGTCTATGGCCGCACGCGCTGGAGCGATCCGCGCACCGTCGAAGGCGATCTGAACCCCGACATGCCGGTGATGATCGCCAAGGCGGTCGGCGGCACCACCGTGTTCTGGACGGCCGTGACGCTGCGCCGCCAACCGCACGACTTCCGCTCGCTGACCACCTACGGGGCACTGCCCGGCACCAGCCTCATCGACTGGCCGCTCGACTACGACACGCTCGCGCCGTTCTACGCCGAAGCCGAGCAGCGCATGGGCGCGAGCGGCCTGCACGGCAAACCCGACGTGCCCGATCACAACAACGGCGAAGTGCTGAAAATCGGCGCACGCCGCCGCGGCTACAAGCACGTGTCGAACGGACACCTGTCGGTCAACACGGTGCCGCACGACGGGCGGCCCCAGTGCCGGCAGATGGGCTTCTGCACCGGCGGCTGCGTGATCGGCGCGAAGTGGACGAGCCTGCAGGCGGAGATCCCGCGCGCGCAGGCGACCGGCCACTTCGAACTCCGTGAGCAGGCGCAGGTGGTGACGATCGAACACGATGCCGGCGGTCGCGTGACGGGCGTCGTGTATGTCGATGCAAAAGGCGAGCGGCAGCGGCAACGCGCGCGCGCGGTCTGCGTCGCGGCGAACGGCATCGAGACGCCGCGCCTGCTGCTGATGTCGCAGTCCGGCCGCTTCCCGCACGGGCTCGCGAACGACGCCGGCCAGGTCGGCCGCCACTGGATGACCGATCTGCTGGGGCGCGTGATCGCGCTGATGCCGGGCCCCGTGCACAACTATCGCGGCACGACCAACACGGGCCTCGTTGCCGACGACATCAGGCACGATCCGTCGCGCGGTTTCGCCGGCGGCTTCCTCTACGTCTCGCGCGGCATCCACCTGCCGGTGTGGCCCAACGAGTGGAGTCCCGGCGAGTGGGGCGCGGATTACGCGAAGATCATGGAACAGTATCCGAACATGGCCTCGGCCGCCGTGATCGGCGAGGACATGCCGGTCGCCGACAATCGCATCACGCTCGCGGCCGAGGTCAAGGACGCACACGGCATGCCCGTCGCGCATCTCACGAAGCGCTACCACGCGAACGATCTCGCGCTGATGGATCACGCGCTGAAGAACGGCGAGGAAATCTACCGCGCGGTCGGCGCGCAACAGGTCTACACCTCGATGTCGCGCACCGTGATCCACAATCTGGGCACCTGCCGCCAGAGCCGCGATCCGGCCGACGGCGTGTGCGACGCCTTCGGGCGCACGCACGATGTCCCGAACCTGTTCATCAGTGACGGCAGCCAGTTCTCCACCTCGGCCGCGGTGCCGCCGACCCTGACCATCGTCACGCTCGCGATTCGACAGGCGCGCCATCTGGCCGGGCAGTTGAAAGCCAACGCGCTCTGAGGACTGCGCCACGGGCGCCCGATCGTCGCATCGTTAAGCTTCGTTTAACCTTGCTGGTATACGCTGGACCCACATCAATCAAGGAGCGTCCAGATGCGCACATTACTGTTGACCCTCGTCCTCGCGAGCCCGCTGGCCATCGCCGGCCCTGAATGCACCACCGCCGACAAGGCCCAGTGGCAGGATCAGACGAAGTTCCAGGAGGCCCTGACGGCCCAGGGTTTCAAGATCAAGAAGTTCAAAGTCACGTCCGGCAACTGCTACGAAATCTACGGCTGGAACAAGGAAGGCCAGAAAGTCGAGATTTATCACGATCCGGTCAGCGGCAACGCCGTGAAGACGAAGATCGAGAAATAAGGCCATGCAGCACACGGTGCGTGTCTGGGATCCGCTGGTACGGGTATTCCACTGGTCGTTGGCGATCGCCTTCTTCGCGAACTATTTCGTGACGGAGGAAGGCGAAGGCTGGCACCGCTGGATCGGCTACTACGCCGCCGCCTGGGTCCTGATTCGCATCGTGTGGGGTTTCTTCGCGAACGGCGCGGCGGCGTGGTCCGACTTCTGGCCCACGCCGCCGCGACTCAAGGCACACGTGTCCGCCCTCCTCCACGGCTCGGACATTCATCGGCTTGGCCATTCACCGCTCGGGGCCCTGGTGATGATCCTGATGATGACAGCGATGTTCGCGCTCGGCGTGACGGGCTACATGCTGGAGCAGATCGACATGTTCTGGGGCGAGGAATGGCTCGAGGAAGTCCACGAGTTCATCGCGAACGGCCTCGCCGGGCTCGTCGGCCTGCACCTGCTGGCCGCGGTGGTCGAAAGCCTGAAACTGCGCGACAACCTGCCGCTGTCGATGATCACCGGCCGTCGCAAGCCGCTGCCGGAACGCGAGTAGACCATTCGGGGCCTACCGATGCCCTGCAGACACCACGGACTATGAGTAGAAGCTGCAGAAGACGGGCTACGCCCGGCCACCGAGAACACAGAGAACACCGAAAAAGATGAAGCTGGCCGGTGCCGCCGGCAAGACATCAGATACGTGCGCGCCAGCGTGAGGCTGGTCCTGAACGCTCATGGCATCGAATTCACCGAATCAATGATTCCCGTCTTTTCTTCCTCGGTGTTCTCGGTGTTCTCGGTGGCCGGGCGCAACCCGCTCTTCACGCACCTTGACGAAGCTTCCATGGCGGCAGCGTGCGATGCGCGACGTGATCCGCCGCCAGGTGGCGCTGGCCGCGGCCGAAGAAGTTCTCGCGCAGCGTGTCGCCGTCGTAGGCGGTGCGCACGCGGCCGCGCCGCTGCAGTTCCGGCACGACCATCTCCACGAAGTCGCGGAAGCCCCCGGGCTGCACGATAGGCACGATGTTGAAACCGTCGATGCCGGTGGTGTCCATCCAGCGTTCGAGTTCGTCCGCCACCTGCGCCGGCGTGCCGACGATCTTCGGCATGATGCTGCCGACGGACATGCTTTCGCCGATGTCGCGCGGCGTCCAGCGCTTGTCCGGATCGATTTCCCTGAGAATGCCGAGGACCCCCTGAATCGCGTTCGACTCGACCTTGTCGAGCGGCTGATCGGGAGACAGCGTCGAAATGTCCACACCCGCCCAGCCGCTGAACAGCGCGAGGCTGCCCTCAGGGCTCGCGTAGCGCTTGTGCGTGGCGAACTTGAGCTGCGCTTCCTCCGCCGTCGGCGCGACGACCACCGTGATCCCCTGGAACACCTTCAGGCCGTCGGCGGCACGCCCCGCCGCGGCCGTCGCGGCGCGGATCTTCGTCACACCCCGCGTGCAGGCGTCCAGGTGCGGATACACGCAGAAGATTGCTTCGGCGTGCTTCGCGGCGAAATTCGTGCCGCGCCCGGATTGCCCGGCCTGGAACAGGATGGGCGTGCGCTGTGGCGACGGCTCGCACATGTGCGGGCCTGGCACCTGGAACCAGCGCCCGACGTGATCGATCTGATGCACGCGATCAGGCTCGATGAAGACATCGCGCGCGGCATCGCGCACCAGGGCATCATCCTCCCACGAGTGCTCCCACAGTTTGTAGACGACGTCCATGTATTCGTCGGCGCGGTCGTATCGCTCGTCGTGGCTCAGCGTGTCGTCGATGCCGAAATTCGCGTTCGCGTCCGCGAGATAGGACGTCACGATGTTCCAGCCGATGCGCCCGTTGGAGAGATGATCGAGCGTCGTGAACAGCTTGGCGGTCTGGTAAGGTGCGAAGTAGGTCGTGCTGTAAGTGCACGCGAAGCCGAGGTGTTGGGTCGCGTACGCCATCGCCGAGATGATCAGGGTCGGGTCATTGCTCGGGAACTGCACGCCGTGGCGCACCGCCGTTTCACGCGAGCCCTTGTACACGCTGTAAGTACCGTGCACATCGGCAAGGAACAGGCTGTCGAAGCAGCCCCTTTCGAGCAACTGCGCCAGTTCCACCCAGTAGCGCACATCGCGATAGCCGCGGGCCGTGCCGTCCTGGGGGTGTTTCCACTGGCCTTCGGAATGATGATTGACGCAGCACTGCGTAAAACCGTTGAGATGAATCTGCGTGGGCATGACAAGTAATCCTGTGTCGGACGCGAGACGGCGCGCTGCCGCCGAGTATGCCGCAATCGCAATCATTGATCCGCTGCATGAGATCACGCGGACATGAACCTGCCACCACTGTTGATGTTGTGCATTGCGATGCTGGCCTTCGCGGCCAACTCGCTGCTGTGCCGGCTCGCGCTCGGGGTCTGGGCGATGGATCCGGTGAGCTTCACGAGTCTCCGGATTGTCAGCGGCGCGCTGCTGCTCGCCGTCCTGCACATCGCGCGCGGCGGCGTCCGCCACTGGCGCTTCGAGCCGCTGTCGGCACTCGCGTTGTATGCGTACGCGATCCTGTTCTCACTGGCCTATGTCAGTCTGCCGGCGGGCACCGGCGCGCTGCTGCTGTTCTCGGCGGTGCAGTTGACGATGCTGTCGGTCGCGATCGCGCGCGGCGAGCGGCCGTCGGCGCTGGCCTGGACGGGCTTCGGCGCGGCGGTGCTGGGCGTGGTGGTGTTGCTGAAGCCAGGCCTTGCGATGCCTGCGCCCGCCGCTGCCGCGATGATGCTAGGGGCAGGCGTGGCCTGGGGTGTCTACACGCTGCGCGGCGCGCGCGGGCACGATCCGGTGGCTGCCACGACCTGGAACTTCGTCGCCGCCGCTCCGCTCGCCGTGATCGTCTCACTCAGCGGGCTGTCGACGGTGTCGCTCAATGCACCCGGCATCGTCGCGGCGCTGGCCTCGGGCATGGGTGCATCCGCCCTCGGTTACGTGGTCTGGTACCGCGTGCTGCCGCGCCTGACGGGCACGCTCGCGGCCACGGCCCAGCTGTCGGTCCCGCTGCTGGCCGCGGTGGGTGGCGCGTTGCTGCTGCACGAACCGCTCGGCCTGCGGCTCGCCATCAGCAGCGTGCTGATCCTTGGCGGCATCGCGCTCGTCGTGCGCGCGCGTCAGCGCCGCTGAAGACGTCGCGAATCCCGCGTCAGGCGACGGCGCCCGCAGCCCGCAGTGCCGCGATCTCGGCGATGGAACAACCGGCCGCGGCCAGCAGTTCATCGGTGTGCTCGCCGAGCAGCGGTGACGGCCGGCGCACGCCATTCGGCACGCCGTCGAAAATGGCGGCGGGGCGCGCCTGGCGCAGCCGGCCGGCGTGCGGATGGTCGTATTCCATGACGCTGTTGCGATGGGTGACGCGTGGATCGGTGATCACGTCGTCGAGCGTGTTGACCTTTGCGCAGGGCACGCCGCCCTGGTCCATGCGCGCGACGACGTCGGCGGTGGAAAGGGCGCGCGTGCCTTTCGCGAATTCGGCGAACAGCGCCGCGTAGTTCGCGAAACGATCGGACAGGGTGCGGAAGCGCGGATCCGACAGCGGCTCGACGAGCCCCAGCGCGTCGCAGGCGCTTTTGAACTCGTCGTCGCCGACGACGATCATCGTGATGAACCCGTCGGCGGTCGGCAGCAGACGATAGAAGTCCGCGATCAGCGGTTTCGGCGTGAAGCCCTCGCTGCCGGCGAAGCTGTGATTCCAGTACACCTCGGGCCACAGGAACTGGAGGCTCGCGTCGAGCATCGACAATTCGACATGCTGGCCGCGCACGAGCCCGCGCGCGCGGGCAAGCAGCGCGGCCGAGATCGCCTGCGCGGCGGTCAGCGCGGCAACCTTGTCACTCGCGATGGTCTTCACGAGATCGGGCACGCCGTCTTTCGACTGCGCGGCGGCGAAGCCTGCGACGCTCTGGATCACCGGATCGTACACGCGCTGATGCGCGGCCGGCCCGGTCGCGCCGAAGCCCGAAATCGACACGTAGATCAGATCCGGAAACTCGGCGTGCAGTGCGTCGTAGCCATAGCCGTAGCGGTCGAGCGCGCCCGGCCGCGAGTTCTGCACGAACACGTCGGCGGTCGCGAGCAATGCACGCAGCGGTGCGCGCAGTTGCGGATTCTTCAGATCCACCGCCATCGACCGCTTGTTGCGATTCAGGAAGGCGGTATAGCCCGACACGCCGCCGCGCGTGCCGCCGACGTGTCGCGACGGATCGCCGGCACCGATGGTTTCGAGACGAATCACGTCCGCGCCCTGATCGGCGAGGATCCCGGTGGCCATCGGCCCGGAAGCATTGGTCGTGACTTCGATGATGCGGATGCCGCTCAGTGGTTCCATCGGTGCGTTCCTGTGTCGACTGAAGATTCAAGCCCGATGGTAGCGGGCGAGTGCTGGCGCTGGCTAGAAGCGGCCAGCCCATGCAGAGGCGCTGTCACGAGGCTGCTGCCATACGCGCCTGATCGTGCAGGGTTGCCGCGCTGCACTGCGCTCCCCCAGCCATCGCCATGTTCGCCATCGCACCGACCGCCCCCGCACGGGATCGCATGCTTCTCCTCGTCATCAAGGAGAAACTCATGAGCATTGGAACCATTCTGCTGATCGTCCTCGTCCTGTTGCTGATCGGCGCGATTCCGACCTGGCCGCACAGCCGGAGCTGGGGTTATGCGCCCAGCGGTGTGCTGGGGCTGGTGGTGATCGTGCTGCTGATCATGGTCCTCACGGGTCGCCTGTAGCACCCACGCCGGCACGACGCGCAGGGGCGGGCCGCGAACGCCGCCCCTGCGCGAAGGCTCCCCGACACCGTCGACCCGCAGACGCGCAGACGCGCCCGACGCGTCGCACGCTGCGCGCCCTCTCACGCCCTCGTCCCCTGAGCGCCACCACCCCGAGACGCCTGCCGGGCGATGGCGCACGCGTTCGAACCCGGTAAAATCGTCTGCCGTTCCGTGCCTCGCACGCCCTGCGCGCCCGGCGCCTCCTGACGCCCTCGGGCGTGTGCGCGTCCGCCGCCAACCAGACGAAAGAACCAGATGAGCAACGCCACCCCGCCCACCACCGGTATCTCCTATTGCACCGCCGACCGCATCGTCGTGCGCGATGCCGATCTCGTGACGGAGCTGATGGGCAAACTCAGCTTCACCGAGATGTTCCTGTTCCACCTGCTGCGCAAGCGGCCGACCCATGCCCAGACCACGGTGCTCGACGCCGTGCTGGTGACGCTGATGGAACACGGCCTGACACCAAGCGCGATCACCACGCGCCTCATCTACGATTCCGCGCCGGAAGCCCTGCAGTCGGCGGTCGCCGCCGGCCTGCTCGGCGTCGGCAGCACGTTCATCGGCACGATGGAAGGCTGCGCGGCGCTGATCGACGAAATGCTCGACGCGCCGGAAGGCGTCGACGCCCGCGCGGCGGCGATTGCCGACCGCTGCCGCGCCGAACGCCGGCCGATTCACGGCTTCGGCCATCCGATTCACAAGCCCGACGATCCGCGCTCGCCACGCCTGTTCGAGATTGCGCTGGCCGAGGGCGTGCCCGGCCGTCACATCGCGGCGCTGCAGACCTTGAGCCGCGAAATCGACCGCGCGTACGGCCGGCACCTGACCATCAATGCGACCGGCGCGATCGCGGCGGTGCTCGGCGAAATCGGCATCCCGCAGCCGGTGATGCGCGGCATCGCGGTGATCAGCCGCGCTGCGGGCCTCGTGGGCCATATCTTCGAGGAGCGCGAACAGCCGATCGCGCGCCACATCTGGGACAGCGTGTACAACGGCGTGCCCTATGTGAGCACGACGGAAGGCGGCCTGTGAGCGGCGCGGCGCCGCGCCGTCTGCGCATCGCCGTGATCGGGGCCGGCATGTCCGGCATCCTGTGCGGCATCAAGCTGCGCGAGGCCGGCCTCGGCGATATCGTCATCTACGAAAAGGCCGATCGCATCGGCGGCACCTGGCGCGAGAACCGCTATCCCGGCCTGTCCTGCGACGTGCCCTCGCACAGCTACACCTATTCGTTCGAGCCGAATCCCGAGTGGAGCCATCTGTTCTCACCGGGGCCGGAAATCCAGGCCTATTTCGAAGGTGTCGTCGCGAAGTACGACGTCGCCACACTCATCCGCTTCAACAGCCCGATCGTGCGCGCCGACTACGACGCAGGCCGCTGGCAGCTGACGACTGCGGACGGTGACACCGACACCTTCGACGTCGTGATCGCGGCGACGGGCTTTCTGCACCAGCCGGCTTATCCCGACATCCCCGGCCTCGACAGCTTCGCAGGCGCGGCCTTCCACAGCGCACGCTGGGACGATCGCGTGAGCCTGAAGGACCAGCGCGTCGGCGTGATCGGCACCGGCTCGACCGCCGTGCAGATCACGAGCGCCGTGATCGACGAGGTCAGTCACTTCAGCCTCTTTCAGCGCACCGCGCAGTGGGTGCTCGCGTATCCGAATCCGCCGTACAGCGAAACCGATCGCGCCGGCTTCCGGCAGCATCCGGAAAAGATGCGCGAGATCTACCACTACTGGCTGAACCGCTTTCGCGACACCTTCGCGCGCGCGGTGATCGGCGACGAGCAGGAGTTGAACAAGATTCAGGCCTACTGCCGCGACAACCTCGAACGCAACGTGCACGACGCGGACCTGCGCGCCAGGCTGACGCCGGACTACAAGGTCGCCTGCAAGCGATTGATCATGTCGGACACGTTCTATCCGGCGCTGCAGCGGCCCAATGCCTCGCTCGTCACCGCAGGCATCGAGCGCATCGAACCGCGCGGCATTCGCACCGTCGACGGCCAACTGCACGAACTCGACGTGCTCGTGCTCGCCACCGGCTTTCACGCCCACCGCTTCATGCAGCCGATGGCCGTCACCGGCCGCAATGGCCTCACGCTCGAACAGGCGTGGGCGGACGCCGCGCTGGCGCATCGCGCGGTGGCGCTGCCGGATTTTCCGAACTTCTTCATGCTGTGCGGCCCGAACAGCCCCATCGGCAACTTCTCGGTGATCCTGATCTCGGAAATCCAGCTCGCCTATGTCACCCGGCTGATCGAGCGTCTGCGCCGCGGCGATTGCCGGGCACTGGTGCCGCGGGCGGCCGCGACTGCGGACTTCAACGCGGCGGTGCGCGAGGCGATGAAAGGGACGGTGTGGGTCAGCGGTTGCCGCAGCTGGTATCTCGACCGGCACGGCAATCCCGCGATGTGGCCGTGGAGCTTCGAACGCTTCGTCGACGACATGCAGGCACCGGACTGGTCGGAGTACGAATTGATCGCCTGACGGGCTGCGCAATCGGCGCCCGCCGACCGGCCCTCCGTGTCGGGCGCTGCCGCCCGCGCCGCACCAACACGCTTCGCAAGCGGCGCGAAACCGACTGCGAAAAAAATGGACCATGATTGCGCGCCATCAAGGCAGTCGACGGCCTATCGGCGCATCGTGGAATGCTCCATCCGCATCGATACCACAGGAGGTCCGACCCATGAGCGACGCACAGGACAGACTGGACAAGGCCCGCGAGGAGATGAGCGCGCTGCTGGCGAAGCTGCGCACGGAGCGCGACGAGCTGCGCCTGCGCATGCACCTCGCGCGCGCGGAAGTACGCGACGAGTGGGAGAAGGTCGAGCGCAAGTGGGCGCACATCGAACAGAAGGCGCCGGACGTGGCAACGTCCGCCGGCGCCGCCACCCGCGATGTCGCCGCTGCGGCGAAACTGCTCGGCGAGGAGATCAGGCACGGGTATCAACGCATCCGCGAAGCGCTCGAGCGCTGACCCGGCGCTCGCCGGTGCCGGCGTGCCGGACGTCCGGTGCGAACCCTGCCACTGCCTGATCCGGGCGCTCGCGCCGGCACGCCCGGGCGCGCACGAGTCCCACCCTCCCGGTCACTTCGATTCTCCGTCGCCGGGCCGGCCGGCGCACGGGAGCCGGCCACCCGAAACCGGATCTGACAGTCGCGGCGGCGCAAATCCGGGCTGAACCAGGCCGCGCCTTTCTGGCGCGCGCGCAGCGCTCGAGCTGCCCGTCCGCAGCGAGCCACAGGGCATGAATTCACCCGCCAAATTAGCGCAGCGCAACACGATTTTCCTGCGGTACAGTACTCCGCGCAGGGGTACCAACGACCGGACCAGGATTCAGGGGGTAGCGTGAAAGGCGAAGACTTCATCAAGGCGCATGACCGCGTAAAGGAATTCGACTGGCAGGCCTCGTATGCCGAAAATCCTGAACGCTATCCGATGCCGTACAAGATCCCGGCCAAGACCAGCGACCCCTTCCGCCACCTGGTGCGCGACTACTGCGCGATGGAACGCGACAAGGACGATCGCCAGTACGGCGCGATGAGTGACGTGATGGCCCGCGCCAAGATGCCGGCGAAGGCATCCGAACGCTGGAGCGAAGTGCTGAAGATGGTGCTGCCCGTCACCACGTACGCGGAGTACGCGGCGATGAAGTGCACCGGTCAGCTCGTCGAATCGGTGTCGAATGCCGAACTGCGCCAGGGCTATCTCGCGCAGATGATCGACGAAGTGCGGCACGTGAACCAGGAAGCGCATCTCGTGCGCTACCTCGCGAAGCACGCCCCCGATCCCGAAGGCTTCACGCAGGGTTTCCGCCTGCGCAACACGAACTTCATCACGCGCGCGAGCCGCGCCGCGTTCGACGGCTTCTTCGCCGGCAACCCGATCGAAGGCGCGCTGAACCTGCAGGTCGTCGCCGAAACCGCATACACGAACCCGATTTTCGTGACGCTGACCGAAGTGGCCGCCGCCAACGGCGACCAGGCGACGCCCACCACCTTCCTGAGCGTGCAATCCGACGAAGCCCGCCACATGGCGAACGGCTACGCGACGCTCGCCGCCGTGGCTTCGGTCGAGGACAACCTGCCGCAGCTGCAACGCGATTTCGACACTGCGTTCTGGCGCCAGCACACCTTCCTCGATTCGTTCGTCGGCGCCGTCTACGACTACTTCCAGGAAAACCGCGGCGGGTCCTATCTCGAAGCCTGGAACGAATGGGTCGGCGACGACTGGGCGGGCTCCTACATCCGCAAGCTCGAACCCTTCGGCGTCAGCCTGCCGTCGAACTGGGAAGAAGCAGCGGGTCGCATCAAGTGGGTCGGCCACACGGCGATGATGCTGTTCGCCGCGAGCTGGCCGATGCAGTTCCTGCGCGTTGATCCGCTGACGGCGAAGGACTTCGACTGGTTCGAGAAGAAATATCCCGGCTGGTACGACCACTACGGCAAGTTCTGGGAGTCCTACGCGACGATGACCGATCCGGCTGAAGGCCGCTTCCCGCTCGGCCTGTTCGAAAGTCCGCCGCCGCTGTGCCGCGTGTGCCAGATGCCCTGCGTCTTTCCGCGCCCGGACATCTCCACCGTGCGCATCAAGACGCACGCCGGGCGCAAGCATGCGTTCTGCTCCGACGGCTGCGAACGCACGTTCGCCATCGAACCGCACCGCTATGCGAACAACTACACGTGGGACGAGCACTTCGAAGGCTACGAGCTCGGTGACTGGATCAAGCACTGCGGACTGTTGCGCGCCGATGGCAAGACGCTGATCGCCCAGCCGCATCTGAAGCGCGAACGCATGTGGACGCTCGACGACGTGCGCGCGTTGAAGTTCGAGATCCGCAACCCGCTGAAGGATCTGCCCGCGCAGGGCGAAGTGGCGGTGCTGCAATGAGCGCGGTGCCCAATGACACGGCGGTGAAGACCGCCCGCGATTTCACCTACATCAAGCCGCAGCGTCGGCGCCTGACCGAGTACGAGGCGCTGACGGTCCACATGCAGCCCGACCATCTGACCTTCGACAACCCGCGCGGTCGCATCGAAGGCACGGAATGGTACCTGCTGCGCGGTGACGGCACGGCCTTGTGGAACCCGGACTCCACGGCGCTCAAACACCCGGACTGGTTCGCTTATCGCGATCCTTCGCAGCACTGGCAGCGCACCTACGTGCGGCACCAGGAGCAGCAGGAAGGCGCCATCGAACGCATGACCGAAGATGCGGCGCTCGACGGCAGCCTGAAAGAGATCGATCCGCGCTGGATCACCGAAGTGCTGTGCGGGCACTACCGCGCGTGGTCGTTCTTCGACTACGCCATATTCCGCGCGCTCGCGCCGGCGCAGCGCGAAGCGCTGTCGGACACGCTCGGCAACGCGCTGTGCTTCCAGAGCTTCGATCACCTGCGCCATGCCCAGGACGTGATTCTCTATCTCGTCGAACTCGAGAACCACAGCGACGCCGTCGTCGATGCGGCCGGCAAGGAGGCGTGGCTGAATTCACCCGTTTATCAGCCCGCGCGCAGACTCGCCGAAGAGATCATGGCGACCCGCGACTGGGCCGAGCTGATGATCGGGCTCAACCTCGTCGTGGGGCCGCTGCTGCAGCAACTCGCGGCCAGCGATCTCGTGCGCCGCAATGCGTTGCCGAACCGCGACGCGGTCGCGGCGCATATCGTGATGACGGCCGAACGCGATCGCCGGCGCAACCTCGCCGCGACACAGGCGCTGGTGCAGATGGCGGTCGAGGACGGCAACCCGGATGCCGCCGCGAATCGCGCCACAATCCAGCGCTGGATAGACGACTGGACGCGCCGCACCGACGCCGCGGCAGTCGCCCTGGCGCCGGCCTTCGAGACTGCCCCCGTGCAGGTCGTCGATCACGCGACGGCGCTGGCCGCCGCGCGTGCGGTGACGGCGAAGATCGCCGGGGACCTCGGCTTCACCTCGCCACTGGAGTCCGCGCGATGAGCGAGACGGGCCGCAATGACGTGTCACTGATCCTGATGCAGGGATCGCCGGAAGCGCAGGCGACCGTCGATCTGCTCGAGCAGGAGGATCCGGAGCTCGTGATCGCCGATCACGGCACGTTCTGGAAGATCACCTCGCCCACCGGCCATATCGAAGTCGACATGCGCCGGCTGTCGGAGGAACTGGGCAACGAAATCTCGCTGCACCAGTGGCTGGTGATCATGTCGAGCTACATCGGCCGCGTGAAGACCGATCCCTACACCTTCACGCTGACCAGCGACGTCACCGAAATCCATCGTTCCTGACGGGTGCCAGAGTCGGGGCTGTTTTTTGTCACCGAGAACACCGAGAAAAAAGGACGAGAGAGATGGATTCGCAGCGGCAGCGCTGCGGTGCCACTGCCCCACCCGATTCATCTCTGTGTTCTCGGTGTTCTCGGTGGCCAATCCCCTCCTGATATGAAGCAAGGTTCATGAGCTACGAAGTAGAGCTGTCTCCGGGTGGAGAGGTGTTCGAGGTGGCGGACGGGGAAACGATCCTCGACGCCGCGTTGCGCCAGGGCATCAACCTGCAGTACGGCTGCCGCCACGGCAACTGTTCAACCTGCAAATACCTGGTCGAAGACGGCGAGGTGGATTTCGGGCGGGCATCCGCGTATTCGCTGCCTGACAGCGAGCGTGACGACGGCTATGCGCTGCTGTGCTGCGCGAAGCCGCTGAGCGATTTGCTGATTCGCGACAATCGCCGGCCCGATGCGCGCGCGAAGCCATTCCTGCGTCCCGCGGAGCAGACCGGCGCGGTCGGCGCCTGCACGCAGCTGACGGATGAGCTGTGGGAGATGCAGGTTGCCGTGCCCACGCCGCTAGCCTTCTATGCCGGCCAGTTCGCCGAACTCGGGCTCGGCGACGGCGACGGGCGGACCTGGCGCAGCTATTCGATGGCGTCGGCGCCGGCCAGTGCGTCCACGCTGTCATTCCTGCTCAAGCGCATCCCCGGCGGCGCGTTCTCGGGCAGGCTCGACTCGCTGGCCGCCGGCGCGCCGGTCACCGTGCGCGGACCGTTCGGCTCGAGCTATCTGCGCGACGGCGATCGCCCGGTGCTGATGTGTGCCATCGGCTCGGGACTTTCGCCGGTGCTCTCGATGCTGCGTGACGCCGCCGGGCGCGGCGACCCGCGCGCGTTCACCGTGTTCTATGGCGCGAAACGCCCGGGTGATCTGCCCTATCGCGAGGAGTTCGCGACGCTCGCGACGCGCCTCGACCTGCGCTACGTGCCAACCCTGGACGGCCTGCAGGCCGACGACGCGTGGACCGGCGCCGTCGGCACGGTGACGCAGACCATCCAGCGCGAAGTCGACAATGCACGACCGTTCGATGCCTATCTCTGCGGTGCGCCGCCGATGTGCGACACCGTCGGCCGGCTGCTGCTCGCGAAGGGCCTGGCCGAGCACCAGCTGTTCTTCGATCGCTTCTTCGCCGCGTCCTGAGCGCGCGGGCGGCGGGCTTCGCCTGCTGCCGCCTGCGCCGTACACTCGGGCCTTCACGCACCCCATTCGCGCGGCGAGCCCCGTCAGCTGCCGCGCCCGGAGCCTGTCATGGATCACTTCGACGTCATCATCGTGGGCGCCGGCCTGTCCGGCATCGGCGCTGCGCGCCAGTTGCAGGACAAGTGCCCGGGCAAGACCTTCGCGCTGCTCGAGGCGCGCGACACGCTCGGCGGCACCTGGGATCTGTTCCGCTACCCCGGCATCCGCTCCGACAGTGACATGTACACGATGGGCTACGACTCAAAGCCCTGGCTGGAGCCGAAGGCAATCGCCGACGGCCCGTCGATCCTCACCTACATCGGCGAAGCCGCACGGGAACGCGGCATCGACCGCCACATCCGTTTCGATCAGCGCCTGAAATCCGCGGCCTGGGACTCGGCCACGGCACGCTGGACCCTGGACATCGAGCAGCCCAAAGCCGGTGGCAGCGTCCAGCTCAGCTGCACACTGCTGCTGATGTGCAGCGGTTACTACAGCTATGCGCAAGGCTACAAGCCGGCGTATCCAGGCGAGGCCGAGTTCGCCGGGCCGATCGTCCATCCGCAGCAATGGCCGCGCGATCTCGAGTACGCCGGCAAGCGGGTGGTGATCATCGGCAGTGGCGCGACGGCGATGACGCTGGTGCCGGCGCTGGCGAAAACGGCTGCGAAAGTGACGATGCTCCAGCGTTCGCCGACCTATGTCGTGTCGATGCCGGCGGCCGATCCCGTCGCCGGCCTGCTGCGCCGGCTGTTGCCCGAACGGCTGGCTTACCGGCTCACGCGCTGGAAGAACGTGCAGTTCCAGCGCTGGGTATACCGTCAGACGCGTCTCAAGCCGGAGGCCGTGAAGCGCAAGCTCATCGATCTCGTGCGCCGCGCACTGCCGCCCGGCTTCGACGTCGAGAAGCACTTCGTGCCGCGCTACATGCCGTGGGATCAGCGGCTGTGCCTCGTGCCCGACGCCGATTTGTTCAAGGCCATCGGCAGCGGAGCCGCCGAGGTGGTCACGGACGAGATCGAGCGCTTCACGCCGACCGGCATCAGGCTGAAGTCCGGCGCGAGCCTCGACGCGGACCTCATCGTCAGCGCCACAGGTCTCGACCTGCTATGGCTCGGCGGCGCCCAGTTCAGCGTCGACGGCGCGCCCGTCGATTTCGCCGGTCGCTATTCGTACAAGGGCATGATGTTCTCGGACGTGCCGAACCTGGTCTACACGCTCGGGTATATCAATGCGTCGTGGACGCTGCGCTCGGAACTCGTGGCCGAATTCGCCTGCCGCCTCGTCAATCACTTCACCGCCACCGGCACCGCGCAGTGCACGCCGAGACTGCGCGCGCAGGACCGCGACATGCCGCAGCGCCCGCTGATCGACGGCTTCACGCCCGGCTACATGCAGCGCGCCCTGCACCTGTTCCCGAAACAGGGTGACCGCGATCCCTGGCAGAACCCGCAGAACTACGTGCTCGACCGCAAAATCATCCGCGAAGGCGCGCTCGACGACGGGGTGCTGGAATTCCGCGCGCCTGGTGCGGGTGTGAAGGCGGCTTGAGGCGTTTTTTGCCACCGAGAACACAGAGAACACCGAGGAGAAGAAAAATACTGAGTTTTTCGTCGGGAGCCTGCTGTTGCGAGAGTGCCTGGACGGCAACTTGTCAGGTTGAGCTTCAATCGGCCCCTATCATCATTCTTCTCATCTTCCCCTCTGTGTTCTCGGTGTTCTCGGTGGCCATCAAAGCGCTCCCGAACGCTCACGATCCCCAACCATCACAGGCAGACACTCGAACCCGCGGAAGAACGGCAGTTGGCGCCGGCGGGGCGGGGTGGACGCGGGGCGCACGTGCGGGAAGTGTTCGAGGAAGCGTTGCAGGCCGATCTGTCCTTCGAGGCGGGCGAGCGGGGCGCCGAGGCAGACGTGGACGCCGCTGCCGAACGCGAGATGGGCGGTGTCTTCGCGCGTGATGTCGAAATCGTGCGGGCGCGTGAATTGCGCGGGATCGTGGTTCGCGGCGGCGAGGGACGCCGTCAGCGTGTCACCCTTGCGCACGGGGCAGCCGTGCAGTTCGGTGTCCTCGAGCGCGAAGCGCGCGGTTTCGGTCAGCGGACAGTCATAGCGGAGAATCTCTTCGACGGCCTGTTCGATCAGCGCCGGCTCGTTCAGCAGCGCCTGCAGTTGAGCCGGGTGGGCGAGCAGCGCGTGCAGGCCATTGCCCATCAGATCGGTGGTCGTCACGTTGCCGGCGACGAGGAGCTGCGTGCAGAGACTGATGATCTCGAGATCGCTGAGCCGGTCTTCCGCTTCCTGCGCCCGCACCATCGCCGAGATCAGATCCTCACGCGGACTGCGGCGCCGCGCCTCGACCGTCTCGCGCAGCACCGCCGTCAGCGCGACATAGCTCTCGCGCAGGCGGCGCTGGGTCGCGCTGTCACGCTCCGGGTCATAGCCCATCAGGATGGCGTCCGACCAGCGCTTCAGGTCTGCACAGTGCGCAGTCGACACGCCCATCATCTCTGCAATCACGAGCGTCGGCAGCGGGCCGGCGTAGCGTTCGATGAAATCGAACCCGGGTTCGGCGGCCAGCGGGACCAGCAGCGCCTCGGCGATTGCGTGAATGCGGGGCCGCATGTTCTCGACCGCGCGCGGCGTGAACGCCTTGCTCATCAGGAGACGGATGCGTCGATGCGCCGGATCGTCGATCAGCACCAGCGGCGGCTCGTACGCGGTATTGCCCATGCCCTCGCTGACGCCGGTGCCCGCCACGCGGCGCATGTACGACCCCGGGCCGGACTTGCGCGCGTCCACACCGAACTGCTTGTGCCGCAGCACCGCGCGCACGTCGTCGTGACGTGTCAGCACGCGGCGGCCGTAAGCCTCGTCGACATGGAATGGTGCGTGCAGACGCAGCCGGTCGTAGACCTCGTCGGGATGCTCGCGGAAGTGGTCGTCGCGCGCGGTCAGCGCGACGCCGGTCGGCAGTGTGGAGATGTCGTCGTGCGGCATGGCCGTCCTCAGTGGGCCGCGGCTTCGCGCAGCAGTTCGGCGGCGACGATGAACTGACGGACCTGCGTCGTGCCGGCGCCGATTTCCAGCACCTTGCCGCTGCGGTACAGGCGATTGACCTCGGACTCGTTCATGAAGCCCATGCCGCCATGCACCTGCACGGCGAGATCGAGCACCCGCATGCATGCCCGTCCCGCGTGCAGCACGGCGGCCGCCGAACGCTTGTGCACGGCGCCGCGCCCGCCTTCGCCCGGCGCCAGATTCATCACCTCGCGACCGACCTGGTAGGTCAGCGCGCGGATGGTCGCGACGTCCGTGTACATGTCGGCCAGCATGCCCTGCACGAGTTGGAAGTCGCCGATCGGGCGGCCGAACTGTTTGCGCATCGTCGCGTAGTCCACGGCCAGGTCGAGCGCGCGCTGCGCGAGACCGAGCCCGTAGAACGCCGCGATCACGCGTTCGACATCGAGCCCGCTCATCATGATGCCGGCCCCGGCATTCTCTGCACCGACGCGGTTCGCGGCCGGCACGCGCACGTTGTCGAACACCAGTTCGCCGGTCGGGCTGCCGCGCCAGCCCATCTTGTCGAGCTTCTGCGCGACGCGGAACCCGGGGAAGGATTTTTCGACGATGAAGGCCGAAATGCCGTGCTGCTTCTTCTCCGGCGCGGTCTTCGCATAGACGAGCAGCACATCGGCGACAGGACCGTTCGTGATGAACAGCTTGCGGCCGTTCAGCACGTAATCGTCACCGTCGCGCTTCGCGACGGTCGCCATGCTGCCGAGCGCGTCCGATCCTGCGCCCGGCTCTGTCATGCCGAGCGCACCGATCGTCGCGCCAGTGCAGAAGGCCGGCAGGTAGCGCGCCTGCTGCTCGGCATTCGCGTTGCGCACGAGATTGTCGAGACACAGGTTGTCGCTGGCGAGCAGCGACGCGGCGAGGCTGTGATTCCAGTACGACACCGCCTCACAGATGAAACATTGCGCGAGCACATTGAGACCGGCGCCCCCGAAGTCCGTCGGCACCGTCACGCCGAGCAGTCCTTCCTGCCCCATCGCGCGGAATTCGGCCTCGGGAAACCAGTCTTCGCGGTCCATGCGCGGCGACAGGTCATAGAGCTTCTCGCGCGCATAGCGGTAGGCCATGTCGTAGATGGCCTGGTACTCGGCGTCGAAACCGAAGTCCTGGAGATTCGGAATGCTCATTGAACCTGCGCTCCCCGTCGCGTGCCTGGCCGGTGAAAGACGGCTGCGGCCCCGTGTGCGCCGCGCCGTTCCGCGTCATCCCGTTAGGGTGCCGTGCGCTGCCGGTTCACGCAATTGCCCGCCGCCTGCGCGACGCCTTACCATGCCCCAACCCGCGACTGGCCAGGGCCATTCGCACACACGCACCGCAACCTCGAGGGTGCCGGCACCCGACTCCGACCCAGAAAGGCTCCCGAATGCGTTCCCCACTCTCCGCTGCGCTCCTTGCGGCCACGTTGCTGTTCACCGGCGCCGCGAGTCAGGCGGCGACACTCGCGACCTTCGGCTTCAGCGAGGAATACAACCTGCCGTCCGGCGGCGGCGGCCCGTCGGCGGCGATCAGGGTGCAGTTCTCCTATTCGCTGGCGCCGGGCGGGCTCACCGATCTGTCGACGCTCGTGTTCGACACCCTGGCGCTGGGCGACGGCGACAACGGTCGCGTGTTCACGCTCGACGGCGCGGGCGACGCGCAACTGGCGGGTTTCTTCGCGCGCGCCACCAACGGCAGCGACGATGACTTCCGGGTCGATGTGATCGGCGTCGACGGCGGCGGGATCGGCCGCGTCGCGCCCGAGTCAGGCATGCTGCTGCCGCGCGTCACCGTCACCGGCCCGGATCTCGACGGCTACACGCTGTCGAGCCTCGAATTGTTCATCGACGACATCGTCATCGACAGCCAGGCCGGCGCCGGCGGCTTTCACTGGCGCGTCAGCGGCGAGTTGCGCTTCATCGGCGCACCGGATTCCGTGCCCGTGCCGGGCGCGCTCGCGCTGTTCGCGAGCGCGCTGTCCTGCGTCGCCCTGGGGCGCCGTCGTCGCGCCAGACCGTCCATCGGCTGACGCGCTGTCGCACGGGGGCCCGCGTTCAGGGCTTCTGTTTGCGCATCGAGTTCTTGACTGCAATCTTGCCGTTGCGGAAGGTGAAGACGTCGCAGCCACGCGCTTCGACCTTCACACCGTCGCTCTTGCGCGTACCGGTGAAGATCCACTCGCCGCAGCCGCGGTTGCCGGCGATGAAATCCTCGCCGATCGGCGTGAAGTGCGCGTCGGGGTAGTTGTCCCACAGGCTCGCGAAACCCTTGCGCACTTCCTCGCGGCCGACCCAGTGCGCGCCGTTGACGCCGGGGCCGACGGACGCCATGAACTCGCAGTCTTCATCCATATGCGCCATCAGGGTGTCGATATCGTGGTCGTTCCAGGCTTGCGTGAAGCGGGCCAGGAACTCGCGGGTGACTTCGTGCTTGTCTGTCATGTCAGTTGATCCTTTCGCTCGGCATTCGATGCGGGGTAAATTCGACAGCGCAGCGACCCGGCTGCGTCGTTCCGATCAGTTTACGGGAGTGTTGCACGATGATCCTTGGTCATGAACTCTACGGTCGCGGCGCCGACGGCGTGATCGTGATGCACGATTTCTACGGTTGCCGCGACACCTGGGCCTTTGCCCGGCAGTTTTTCGATGTCGATCGTTTCACCTATGCGTTCGCGGAGATCCGCGGCTACGGAGAATCGCGGAACATGCCCGGCGAGTACACTCCGCGCGAGGCCGCCGCGGATATCCTCCATCTGGCGGATAATCTCGGCTGGCGGCGCTTTCATGTGGTCGGCCATTCGCTGAGCGGCATGCTCGCGCAGCGCGTCGTGCTCGACGGCGGTGCGCGCATCAAGTCGGCGGTGCTGAACACCCCGGTCGCGGCGTCCGGGCTCAGCTTCTCGCCCGAGGGCTTCAAGCTGATCGAAGGCTCGATCGACAGCGATGAACTGCTGGGGCAGGCGTTCGCCGCCCTGACCGGCAACCGCCTCGGGCCCGAGTGGGAGCGCTTCAAGATTCGTCAGCAGCGGGCGGCGCGCAACCGCCTGGCGAATCATGCGTATCTGAAAAGTTCGGCTGAGCAGGGCTTTCTCGACGAGATGCGCGGCAACCGCACGCCGATGCTCGTCATCGTCGGCGAGTTCGACATGGAGCCGTTCACCGAGGCCACTGCGCGCGACACCTTCCTGCAGTGGTATCCGAACGCGGAATTGGCGGTGTGCCGCAATGCCGGCCACTATCCGCAGCAGGAAGCGCCCGTGTACGTCGCCTCGGTGATGAACGAATTCCTCGGCCGCCAGATCGCTTAGCCGGGCGGCAGCAGACCCGCTGCCATCTCGTCGATCAACTGCCGCTGCAGAGCGCGCTGGCGCTCGTTCGGTTGCCAGGCTTCGAACATCTCGCGCGTCGGGTCGACGATGTCGCTGGCCGCACCACTCAGCGCTTCGATGATCGCCGCGCCGCAGAACGGCACCACGGCCTCGGCATAACCGCCCTCGTGCACGAGCGCGAGCCGGCCGCCGCAATGGCGATCCGCGAGTGCGAGCAGATGTTCCGTCATCGCCTTGAAGGTGCCGGCGTGCGCGAGCATGCGCGCGAGCGGATCGGCGCCGTTCGCGTCGAGGCCCGAGGACACCACGATCAGATCGGGACGGAAGCGATCGATGGCAGGCTCGACGATGCGGTTCATCGCGTAGAGGTATGCGTCGTGGCCGCTGCCCGGCAGCAGCGGCACGTTGATATTGTAGCCGAGCCCCTTGCCCGCCCCGCGATCCTCGGCGCCGCCATAGCCCGGCGGAAAGCAGCCTTCCTGGTGCAGCGAGATGAACAGCACGTCGTCACGCTCATAGAAGATCGACTGCGTGCCGTTGCCGTGGTGGACGTCCCAGTCGAGGATCGCGACGCGGCCGAGACCGTGCTTCGCCATCGCCGCTTCGACTGCGATCGCGACATTCGACAACAGGCAGAATCCCATCGCCCGATCGCGCAGGCAGTGATGCCCGCCGGGTCGCGACAGCGCATACGCATTGCGGAAACGGCGCGTGACGACCCCGTCGACCGCGTGCATGGCGAGGCCGGCCGCCAGCTTCGCGATCTCGTAACTGCCCGGCCCGAACGGCGCAACGAAGCCGATCTCGCCGCCGCCGGCATCGGACAGCGCTTTGAACTCGTCGAGATAGGACTTCGCGTGCACGCGCAGCAGGTCCGCTTCGCTCGCCATCGGTGCGCTGGTGAATGCGATCTCCTGCGCGAGGCTTGAGACCTGCAGCAGCGACAGGATGCGACGTTTCGATTCGGGCGAATCCGCGAGCCCGGCACCGGCCGGCGGCTGTACCCAGCGCCCCACCGGCAGAAACAGCGAGAACGCGCCCGCCGTGCCGTGCCACAGGCAACGTTCGTCATGGAAGAAGGCGGTGCGGGCTGGTTCGTTCATCGCGTGGAAGCTCCTGGTTCGGGACAGGCCGGTGAGGCCGCAGTGTGCTGTCCCGCGCCGACTTTCGCCATCTGCAGGGCCGGCGCCGAGGGCCTGACCGGGCGACCGCCCACGTCATCCAGCCCCCTCGCGCGAGCGTAGCGTGAGTGTCCCGACTTCACGACGTCAGCGCCAGGCACATGAGCACCGATCTGATCGAATTCCTGCCCACCGTCCGGCGCATCCGCCACGGCGCGCACTCCCTGGCCGCTGCGCTGCGCGAAGAACTTGCGCAACTCGAGGCGCGGCGGCCGTTCATCGTGCTCGCACAGGCGCTGCGCGGCACGGCCGTCGACGCGCTGCTGCAGGCACTGCTGCCGCAGGCCACACGGCACAGCGCGAGTTTCGAGCACGTGCCACCGACGGCCGTGATCGCCGCCGCGCGCCAGGCCCGCATCGCGGGCGCAGATCTCGTCGTCGCGATCGGCGGCGGCAGTGCGATCGACACGGCGAAAGGGCTGCGCTTCGCGCTCGCGGCCGGCCTCGACGACGCGGACGCCCTGCTGCCCGCGATGGCAGCCGCGAGCCCGGCCGGGCCGTGGCTGCCGCAGATATCCGTGCCGACCACCCTGTCCGGCGCCGAGTACACGCGCAGCTTCAGCGCGACCGATTGCGCGGCAGGCGACAAACGCTCGCACACGCACTCGCTGCTCGCGTCCTCGGCGATCGTCTACGACCCGGCGGTCACGGCGTTCACGCCCGAGGCGCTCTGGCTCGGCTCGGGCCTGGTCGCGCTCGATCACGCGCTCGAGGTGTATGTCATCAGCGCGCCGCACCCGGTCGCCGATGCACTGAAGCGCGAGGCGGCGCTCACCCTGTGGCAGCGTCTGGGTGCGTCGCGACGGCCTTCGGCGACGGACGATCGCCTCGCCTGCCAGCTCGCAGCCTGGATGGCCGATCACTCACCGTTGCGCACGCGCGCCGCCGGCGCCGTCGGCACGCCGTGGAGCCATCTGCTGGCCTACGATCTCGCGGCCCTCACCGGCGTGTCCTACGCGGTGACGGCCGCGCTGACGCTCGCGCGTTCGCTGCGGCTGCTCGCCGAACGGCCGGCCTGCGCGGCGCGCCAGCGCCTGCTCGCGGGGGCGCTGGGTGTCGACGGTCCGCTGGCCGATGCCGTTGAGGCGTTCACCGCGGAACTCGGGCTGCCGACCACCCCGGAACAGGCAGGCCTGTCGCCCACGGCCCTGCGTGCCGTCGCCGAGGCCGCCGCGCGCCGCGGCCAGGTCAGCGCGGCGGACTGTCTGCGCGTGCTGGGCGCCTGAGCCCGTCGCCGGCGCTACCGCTCAAGCCTGTTTCGTCTTCAGTCGCTATGTGACCATTACCCCATTTGGGCGAGGAATCCGCGTGAAACAGTGTCTGTATGCCAGCCGCGCGCGCCGGCCCTTCACCGTTGACGAGCTCGACGAACTGCTGGGCAAGGCGCGCGAGCGCAACCATGCCGACGGCCTGACCGGCCTGCTGGTCTTCGGTGGGGGTGGGTTCGTGCAGGTCGTCGAAGGCACGCCAGCCGCCGTCGACGCCGTCTATGCGCGCATTCAGCGGGACCCGCGCCACGAAGTGCTGATGCACACCAGCCAACCGATCGCGCAACGGCACTTCCCTGAATGGCAGATGGGCTATCTGCGCCTCGGCGCTGCGGCCGAGCGCGCCATCCACGGCTTTGCCGACATCTTCGAGGAAGGCTGCGATCTCGATCGGATCCCCGGCCTCGACCCGCTGGCGCGCGATTTGATTGGTCAGCTGCGGAAGGCAGCACTGGTGCAACTCGCGCCGGGCTGACGCCGCGCTCAGCGCGCGCCGCGCGGCGCGAGCGTCACCACGAGACTGTTGACCGCCGTGCTGTCGCCCAGATCGGCACGCAATCCCGGGTTCAGCACATTGACGTTGTGCCCGGATGGATCGAGACCCGGCCAGCGCGACTTGTAGCACACCAGAACGCCCGGCGGCGTCGCGTCCGTCACGCTCACCTGCAGCGGCAGACTCGCCCCGTGATGCCGGACATCGACTTCCGCTCCGTCCTGCACCCCCAGCGCCTCGGCATCCGCGGCATTCATCAGCAATGACGCCGGCCCGAGGCGGCGGCGAATCGCGGGATCGTTGCCGTAAGTGCTGTTCATCAGCCACGCGTGCGACGGGCTCAGCAGCCTGAAGCTGCCGGGTGCGGCGGCCCCCGCGTCCGTCACGCGCGGTGCGGCGGCAAGCCCCGCGGCGGTGAACGCGTCGGCATCGATCTCGATGAGGCCGCTCGGCGTCGCGAAGCGCAGATCCGCGAACTGCACGCGCGGCGTCGCGTGCACGAAGGCGGTCCCGGCGGCTTTCAGCGCGTCGAAGTCCAGCCCCGGCGCGACGCGACCCAGCACGCGCGCGATCAACTGTTCGTCCGACTCGAACAGCGCGGCGTCGGTCATGCCCATGCAGCGCGCGAGTCGCCGACAGATCTCCTGGTTCGGCAGTGCGTCACCGACCGGCTCGCGCACCTTGACCTGGGCCGAGACGGTACGCTGGAAATACGAGAACACCAGGTCATCGAATTCGAGAAAGCCGGCGGCGGGCAGCACGATATCGGCGTGACGCGCGGTATCGGTCAGGAACGGATCGATCACCACCGTGAAGAGCCCGTCGCGTTGCAGTGCCGCGCGCAGGCGCCCCTGATCGGCAGCGGAGGCCAGCACGTTGGTGTTCCAGTTCACGAACGCGTGGGCGCGTCGGGGATCGGCCAGCGTCGCCGCGAGATCCATGTGGCTGATCGTGTGCAGCGGGCCCGGTGCGAGTGCCGGCATCGTCAGCCATTCGACCGGCAGGTCGACGCTCTCGTAACCGTTCATGTACAGGAAGCCCGTGCCGACGCGCCCGAGGTTGCCCGTCGCGGGCGGCAGCAGCGCGACCGCGCGCACGACGTCGCCGCCGTGCCGCTGGCGCTGCAGCCCGATGCCCATCCACAGCAGACAGGGGCCACCCGCGTACAGGCGCGCCGCCTGCTCGATCAATGCGAGCGGGACACCGGTGATCGACGCAGCGCGCGCCGGCGTCAGCGCGGCAATCTCCGCGGCGACCGCCGCCCAGCCCCGCACGTGGCGCGCCAGGAACGCCGTATCGAGCAGGTGCTCACGCAGCATCACCGCCAGCATGCCGTAGACCAGCGCGACGTCCGTGCCCGGGCGCAATTGCAGATGCAGATCGGCGCGTCGCGCCGTGTCCGTCTTCAGCGGGTCGACGACGACGGTCACGCCCTTGAATTCGTCAAGCCAGTAGCGGTCAGTGACAGGCCCGCTGTGCGACGGATTCGCACCCCACACGAACAGGGCCCCTGCCGCCTGCGCCGTGCGCGGATCGAAACCGACGAACGAGGTGCCGTACATCGCCGTCAACGCCACGTGGCCGGCCTTGTCGCAGATCGTGCCCGGATCGACTTCGGTGGCGCCGAGGCGATGGAAGAAGCGGTTCGGGAACTGGCAGGCGATTACCGCGTAGGTGCCCTGGTAGTGGGCATGCAGAATGGTATGCGCGCCGTGGCTGGCGCTGACTTCAGTGAAGCGCGCGGCGATCTCCTCGAGCGCGGCATCCCAGCCGATCGGCGTGAACGCGCCGCTGCCCTTCACGCCCGCGCGGCGCAGCGGCGTCTGGATGCGCTGCGTGTCGTCGAGCCACAGGCCGTTGTAGGCCGTCGCACACTTGCCGCAGATCGTCCCGCGCGTATGCGGATGCGCCGGATCGCCGGCGACGCGGTCGACCACGCCGTTGCGCACGCGCACCAGCAGACCGCAGCGGTCGTAGCAGTCGCGCGGGCAGGTCGTGCGGATTTCGCTCGCGTCTGGCCTGCGGGTGGTCATGACCTCAGGCGCGCACGGCGTAGAAGAGGTTGGTCGGGCTCTTGATCGACAGCTGCTCGACCCGCGCGAAACCGGCCGCGGTGAACAGCGCCGTGGTCTTCGCCGGCCCCATGCAGGCGCCAAGCCCGGCGCCATCGTGCGCGAGCGACTGGGTCATGCAGTGGAACATGCTGAAGCCGTAGAACATCGTGCCGATCGGCGTGCGATTCTCTTCGAGACGATCCGCCACCTTCAGTTCGATCACGAACAACACACCATCCGGTGCGAGGCGCGCGCGCACCTGTTGCAGCACCGCGACCGGATCCGGCAAATCGTGCAGCGAATCGAAAATCGTGATGAGGTCATAACCGGGCTGCTCGGGGATGCCATCGAGCGTTGCGTGCACGAAGCGGATGCCGGGCGTGCCGGCCGCCGCCGCCGCGGCGCGCGCCTCGGCGATCGACGCCGCGTCGGGATCGACGCCGACGATTTCGCTCGCCGGAAAGCCCTTCGCCAGTGCAATCGCCGCATGGCCATGGCCGCAGCCGACATCGAGCACGCGACCGCCGGCCTGCAGTCGCGCGACGACCTCCGGCAACTGTGCGAGCCAGTAGTCGGCGAGACGGTTGTCGTAGTTGCCGCGGTTCATCACGTCGATCGCGTGCCGGCAGGCCGGCGCGAAGTCGCCGAACGGCACGCCGCCCCCGTCGCGCATCGCCTGCAGCAGGCGCGGTGCCTGCGCGAGCAGCGGCGGCGGCATGCCGAACATGCCGCCCATGTAGTGATCCGTGCCCACCGAACTCAGCAGGTACGCATGCTCCTCCGGCAGCGCATAGGTGCCGGCCTCCGGGTCGTAATCCAGATAGCCCGCGCAGACCATGCCGTAGAGCCATTCCTCGACATAGCGCGGCTGCAGCCCGGACGCCTCGATCACCATCGCCAGGCTCATCGTCCCGCGCCCGCTCATCGCCGTGAACAGCCCGCTCTCGGCCCCGAGATGCGCCAGCCCTGTCGCCATCGCCCCCGACACGTCGCGGTAGATCCGCTCCGCCATCGCCACCATCTTGTGCTTGTCCATGACTTTGTCCTTCGTTTTTTGGCCGCTTTTTTTGCCACCGAGAACACCGAGAACACAGAGGAAGACGGAGTTGGACTACGCCAACGTCATGCTCGTAGCTGCGCGCTGTACGGCAACAGGACTGTCCACCACACGGTAGCTGTGAGCAGGGATCCGCCCGGACATCGACATCATCTCAGGGTAGCGACATCGATGACGTGATGCTGCCGTCCGGCACACTGTCTCCGCCTGCTGCGCCCAAGCCTCGCGCATGGTCCGCGCTGGTCGGCCGCACCGAAGACTGATGCCCGTCACCCCGGCACACGCGCCCACTCTGAATGACTCGGTGTTCTCGGTGTTCTCGGTGGCTAATTGCAACCGTTCCGCAAGCTCCCCTCAAAAATGCGCAGCATCCCCCTGCCCCGGACGCCAGCGCAGGAGGCGGCGTTCGAGGCGGGTGACGGCGGTGTCGAGCAGCAGCGCACAGATGGTCAGCACCACGATGCCGGCGAGGACTGCGTTGACGTCGAAGCTGCCTTCGGCCTGCAGGATCAGATAGCCGACGCCTTTCGCGGAGCCCAGGTATTCGCCGACCACGGCACCCACGAAGGCCATGCCGACCGCCGTGTGCAGGCTCGAGAACACCCAGCTCAGCGCCGAGGGCCAGTACACGTAGCGCAGCAGTTGCCGACGTGAAGCGCCGAGCATGCGCGCGTTGTCGACGATGACGGGATTCACGTCCTTCACGCCCTGGTAGACGTTGAAGAACACGATGAAGAACACGAGCGTCACGCCGAGCAGCACCTTCGACCAGATACCGAGGCCCAGCCACATCGCGAAGATCGGCGCGAGCACCACGCGCGGCATCGCGTTCGCCGCCTTGATGTAGGGGTCGAGCAGCGCAGCGGCAAACGGACTCAAGCCCAGCCACAGGCCGCACAGTACGCCGAGCAGGGTGCCACCGGCGAAGGCCAGCAGGGTTTCGAGCAGCGTCACGCCGAGATGCGGGAAGATCGATCCGCTGCCGAACCAGGTGCCGAGCACCCGGGCGACCTCGAGCGGGCGGCCAAAGAAAAATGGCGACAGCAGCCCGGCCGCCGTCAGCGCGTGCCAGGCCCCGATCAGCGCCGTGAGCAGCGCGAGCTGATAAGGCCACAGTCGGCGCGCAGCGGCGCTCACCCGGCTGCCGCCATCGCGCGCTGGCTCTTCTGCACTTCGACGCGCAGCGACTGCCAAAGCGCGCGCTGCAGTTCGACGAAGCGCGGACTCATGCGCGCCTCGGCGACGTCGCGCGGGCGCGGCAGATCGATGGGGTGGCTCGCGACCGGGCGGCTGCCCGGGCCGGCCGACATCACGATCACGCGATCGCCGAGTGCGATCGCCTCGTCGAGATCGTGCGTGACGAACAGCACCGACTTGCGGTCGGCGGCCCACAGGCCGAGCAGCTCGTTTTCCATGAGGCTGCGCGTCTGCACGTCGAGCGCGGAGAAGGGTTCGTCCATCAACAGGATCTTCGGATCGAGCACCAATGTCTGCGCGAGCGCGACGCGCTTCTTCATGCCGCCGGACAGCTGGTGCGGATAGCGATCACCGGCGCCGCGCAAGCCCACGCGACCCAGCCAGTCGTCGGCCTGCGTGAGCGCCTGCGCGCGCGCTACACCGCGGAACAGGAGCCCGGCGGCGACGTTGTCGCGGGCACTGGCCCACGGCATCAGCGCATCGGTCTGAAAGAGATAGCCGGCCGCGCGATTCAGGCCCGTCAGCGGCACGCCGGCGACGCGCACTTCGCCGGCGGTCGGCTTCGCGAGGCCCGCCACGACATTCAGCAGTGTCGATTTGCCACAGCCGGTCGGGCCGACGACGCACACGAACTCGCCGGCCCCGATGTCGAGATCGACATGCTCGATCGCCGTGTAGGCGCCGCTGGTGCCGGCAAAGCGCACGCTGACGCCCCGCAGTTCGACGGCGGCCATGTCGCTCAGGGCGCAACCGCCTCGACGAAGGTATTCGTCGAGGCACGGGCGAAGTCGATGTCCGCGTTGCGCATGAACGGTTCGAAGCCGCGCAGCGCCGCCAGCACGCGGCCGGCACCCGCGGCGTCGATCCGGCCATCGGGCGAGAGGATGGGCAGATTCTTGACCAGCGCGGCGCGGTAGGCGGCGCGATCGCTGCCGACGAAGGCAGGCGGCACGGCGTCGACGATCTCCTCGGGCGTCGCCTGCGCAATCCAGCGCAGCGCACGGACCAGCGCCGTGACGACGGCCTGCGTGGTGGCCGGGTGCGCGGCGAGATAGTCGGCTTTCGCATACAGGCACGACGCGTGATACGGCCCGCCGTAGACGGCGGTCGCGCCGGCCGCGGTCCGCGTGTCGAGGACGACATCGATCGCACCGGCGGCTTCGAGTTGATGAATGACCGGGTCGAGATGGACCAGGGCGTCGATCTCGCCGCGCCGCATCGCCGCGATCGCGCTCGCACCGGCGCCAACGCCGATCACGGCGACGTCATCGGCGCCGAGGCCCACGCCGCCGAGCACATGGTTGAGGAACATGTGCGTGGACGAGCCCGGGGCGGTGACGCCGACCTTGAGCCCCTTCAGATCCGCCGCCGAGCGATAGCCCGCGCCCTTGCCGGCCGGCAGCGCGAGCACCATGCCCGGATAGCGCGCCATCAGGGTGACGGCCTGCACGGCCTGTCCTTTCGCCTGCATGTTCAGCACGTGCTCGAAGGCGCCGGCCGCAAACGCCGCGCTGCCGCCGACGAGCGCCTGCAGCGACTTCGCGCCGCCCGGGAAATCTGCGATCTCGACGTCGAGGCCGGCGTCGCGGAAATAGCCGCGCTGGTCGGCAATCGCGAGCGGCAGGTAGTAGAACAGGCCCTGGCCCCCGACCGCGATCACGATCTCGCGCGCTTCCGGCGCCACGTCCGCCGCGTGGCCGGGCGCGGCGACACAGCCGAGCCACAGGCACAGCGCGGCGAACAGGGAGCGAACGGGAAGGCGGCGCATGGCAGAGTGCTCGGCAGACGGTGCGGCGGATTATCCGGGACGGCCGAGCGTCTGTTCAACCGACACGCGCGCGGCATGCGATGATCGGCCCGACTTCACGATCAGCGGAGAGCGCGCGGATGAGCATTGAATTCGGCATGTCACTGCACAGCATCGACGACGCGGCGGGCAATGCGCGCCGCCTCGAGGACCTCGGCTACGATTACGCCGGGTGCGGCGAACACGTGAGCTTCCACGGGCCGACGTCCAACAGTTTCATCTCGCTCGCGGCGGCCGCCGGCGCAACGCACCGAATCCGGCTGATTTCCGCCATCGTGCTGCTGCCACTCTACCCGGCAACGCTCGCCGCCAAGCTCGCCGCGACGCTCGACGTCGTGTCCGGCGGGCGCTATCACATGGGCATCGGCATCGGCGGCGAAATGCCGCGGGAGTTCGAGGCCTGCGGCGTGCCCGTCACCGAGCGCGGCGCGCGCGTCAACGAGGCCCTGCCGCTGATCCGCCGCCTGCTGGCCGGCGAAACGGTCAGCGCCGAGGGCCGCTTCAACACCCTGCACGACGTGAGGCTGCAACCCCGCGCCGTGCAACAGCCGCTGCCGATCTGGGTGTCGGGCCGCAAGGACGCCGCGATGCGCCGCGCGGCGCGCTACGGCGATGGCTGGATGCCCTACATGTACACGCCGGACATGCTCGCGGACTCGCTGACGAAGATCCGGGCATGGAGCATCGAGGCCGGCCGGCCGGCAGCGGCCGTGAAACCCTCGCTGTTCGCCTTCATCGCCTGCCACGCCGATCGCGCCCACGCACTGGCGATGGCCACCGCCAAACTCGGCGCGCAGTACGCGCAGGACTTCTCGAAGATTGCCGACAAATACGTGATCGTCGGCACGCCCGACGATTGTCAGGCGCGGCTGCGCGAGTACCGCGATGCCGGCGCCACGACCTTCTTCCTGTCCTCGGCGTGCCCGGACGCATACGCCGACGAGAACGAGGCCCTGATCGCGCGCGAGGTGCTGCCGGCGTTGCGCTGAGCGCTGTGGGTCTGCGGTGGGTCGACGCGCCTGAGGCTGTGGCGGGCTGTTGAGTTTTTTGCCACCGAGAACACCGGGAACACAGAGCAGTAATCGGTTGAGTTGGCTGACTGGCTGGCACCTGCCTTGTGCTTCGCGCCAACCGTTTTTTTGATTTTTCCCTCTTTCCTCGGTGTTCTCGGTGGCAAGCGGAAAATCCCGGTGTCTCCGCGCCGGAGGTGGCGAGGACGCAGGCGCCGTGCTTGCGCTGGATCAATCGGCGCTGCGTGGGGCGGCCGAGAATGATCCCGTCCGACAGGAGGATCCCCTATGTCCATGAGCCACCGTGCCCGTTCGACCCGCCTGCCGTCCACTGCGCTTGCACTGCTGCTGCAGGCCGCGGCGCTGCAGGCCACCGCCGCCGGCCTCACGCACTCCGGCGAAGACATCGTCAATACCGGCGGCCATCTTTACCAGGCCAAATGCGCCGTCTGCCACGGCGCCAGCGGCAAGGGCGATGGCCCGTATGCAAATCTGCTGACTGCGCGTCCGAGCGATCTCACCTTGATTTCGCGCCGCAACGACGGCGAGTTTCCGCTGTGGAAAATCTACGAAACGATCAGCGCCAATGAAATGGTCCCCGCGCACGGCGTCCGGGACATGCCGATCTGGGGCCAGGAGCTCGCCGACGAGGCAGCAACGCTCGGCATGAACGAGAAGTCGTACATCCGGGGTCGCATCTTTTCGATGATTGCCTACCTGCTGAGCATCCAGCAGCCGTAGCCCCGACCGACACCGACGCAGGCCGGCGCATCCAGCGGTCCCTGTCGGGCGCTCTCAGGGTGTCCGGTGGCAGCGCGGCACCCGCGTTACGCTTTCGCCCCCCCGGGCGACGAAAGGCGACACCTGGGTTCCATGAGGTCGGGTGGAACGTCATCGAACCCGGTCACTGCGGCGTCTGACAGGCCGCTCCCGGGTTCCGCGCTGCGCGCTCCACCCGGGCTACACGAGCGCGCCGGACACGCACTTGCACAGAGCAACCAACGGGCCACCTGTGCGTCAACGGCATGGGGAAACCGCCCGGGTCGTGCGGCCACGCCCCGATTCAGCAGGGCTTCATCTCTTGCGGCAGAGGCTATGCGGGCGGGTCAGGAATGCGACAATACGTGGCGGCCCAGTCGGGCGCTGCCCGATCCCTCATCATCATCTGGAGTGCTGAACCATGAAGTTTCTGAACGGCCTGCTGCTGGCCTGTGTGTTCCTTGTGTCCCGGGGCGCGATGGCGGCGGGTCCGAATCCGGGTGTCGTGCTCGACACCACCAAAGGCCCCATCGAGATCGAACTCTATGCCGACAAGGCACCGCAGTCGGTCGAGAACTTTCTCGCTTATGTGAAGGCCGGTTTTTACGACGGCACGATTTTCCACCGCGTCATCCCGGGCTTCATGATCCAGGGCGGCGGTTTCACGCCGGAGATGGAACAGAAGGACACGCGCGATCCGATCCAGAACGAAGCGGACAACGGCCTGCAGAACACGCGCGGCACGCTCGCGATGGCCCGCACCGGCGACCCGCACAGCGCGACCGCCCAGTTCTTCGTCAACGTCGCCGACAACGCCTTCCTCGATCACACCGACAAGGGTCAGGGCTGGGGCTATGCGGTGTTCGGCAAGGTCGTCAGCGGCATGGACGCGGTGGACGCCATCGTCGGCGTGCCGACGACGAACTTCGGCCCGATGGGCGACGTGCCGGTCGACACCATTCTGATCAAGTCGGCGAAAATCAAGTAACGCGGACGCGGGCACTGTGCCGATATCAGGCGCGATGCCCGGATGTCGGGCTTTGAATTCTGCCACCGAGAACACAGAGAATATTGGAGCGGGTCCGGAGCGATCTGACGCCCTGGCGCTTCGAGAGAACAGGTTTCTTTTGTCTCCCGTTTTCCCTCGGTGTTCTCTGTGTTCTCGGTGGCAAAATCCAGAGCCCCCGCGGCACCCTCGCTGACGCTACGCTTGCACCCTGATACCGAAGCACTGGTGTATCCGCGCGTTGCGCTTGAAATCCTCGGGCAGGGTTTCGCGGCTGAGATCCGTGATCGACAGGCCGTTCAGCGCTGGCGTGTCGAGTTTGAAGCGGCGCAGGTTGGTCGAGAAAATCAGTTCGCCGCCGGGCGCGAGGCGCGCGACGCATTGTTGAATCAGCGTCACGTGATCGCGCTGCACGTCTAGCGTGTCGCTCATGCGCTTGGAGTTCGAGAACGTCGGCGGGTCGAGGAAGATGAGTCCGTACTGGCGCGTCGGCGGCGTGGCGAGGGTCGCCATGCAGTCGGCCTGGATCACCTGGTGCGACGGCGGTGCGTAGCCGTTCAGCGCGAGATTGCGCAGCGCCCATTGCGCATAGGTGGCCGACATGTCCACCGAGGTCGTGCTGCGCGCGCCACCGGCCGCGGCGTACACGCTGGCCGATCCCGTGTAGGCGAACAGGTTCAGGACATCCCGATCCCGCGCGCGCTCGCGGATCAGCCCCCGCGTCAGGCGATGGTCGAGAAACAGGCCGGTGTCCAGGTAGTCGCGCAGATTGACCAGGAAACGCAGCCCGCCTTCCTGCACTTCGAAAAAATTCTCCTCGGTCGCCAGCCGCTCGTACTGCGCCGCCCCGCGTTGCCGCTGGCGCCGCTTGAACACGATGCGCTCGATCGGCACGTCCAGCACCTCGGGCAGCACGGACAGCGCTTCGTCGAGCCGCGCACGCGCACGATCGACGTCGACGGTCGCCGGCGCCGCGTATTCCTGCACGTGCAGCCAGCGCTCGGTGCCGGCGTAGACATCGATCGCGACGGCGTACTCGGGCATGTCGGCGTCGTACAGCCGGTAGCAGTCGATGGACTCGCGTCGGCACCAGCGCGACAGCGTCTGCAGATTCTTGCGCAGACGGTTCGCGAACATCGTCGCCCCTTCGGACGGCGTCTCGCGTTTCGCCATGCGCTGCTGCGCGCGGACCAGGCGCTCGCTGCCGGGCGGCACGTCCGGGCTGAAGAACTCCGGCGTCACACGCAAGCGCAACAGCCGGCATTCGATCGCCCCGTTGTAAATCGTGTGCGTGCGGCGGGCCTTGATGTTCAGCGCGAGACCCAGCGACGGATCGCCGGTCAGCACGGCCGCCTCCCAGCCCGCGAAGCGGGCGCGCAGCACGCGACCGAGTTCGCGATAGAGGCCATCGAGCGCTTCGCGTTCGTCGGCGAGGGTGCCGGCATCGCGGCCCGCAGGCTCCTGGCCCGGCACCGGGGCGCGCGTCGCCCACGCCACTTCACCACTGCGGCGACCCGGCGCGCCGATCGCCGGATCGAGCATCCAGGGCTCGACCTGGCGCGAACGGCCGGCAGGCGCGGCCGGCGGCGCGTCTGGCAGCACGCGGCGATACAGGCTCGGCGCCGCGGCCACGGGCGGTGCCACGGGGCGCACCATCGCCGGCGCGACGACCACAGGGCGCGCCTGCAGACGCTCGCCGTACGGCGGATTGCAGATCACGAGGCCCGTCTTGCCGGCGGCTGCAGTCGGCGGCTCGGCCTCAACAAGTTCGCGGCGTTCGACGTGCACGCGTCCGACGAGCCCGGCGCGGCGGATGTTCTCCCAGGCGTTCTGCACGGCCGCCGCATCGGCGTCATAACCGACGATCGTCGGGATGCGCGCGAGGCCGGCTTCCTGGCGCACGCGCGCGTCTTCGCCGATGGCCGCCCACAGGGCAGGGTCGTGGCCCAGCCAGCGTTCGCAGCCGCAGCGCTCGCGCAGCAGCCCGGGCGCGATGTCACCGGCGATCAGCGCCGCCTCGATCGGCAGGGTGCCGGCGCCGCACATCGGGTCGACGAGCGGCGCACCGTCCGCCGCCAGCGCCGGCCAGCCGGCGCGGATCAGCAGCGCCGCGGCGAGGTTCTCCTTCAACGGCGCCGCGCCCTGGCTCATGCGGTAGCCGCGGCGATGCAGGCTCTCGCCGGCCAGGTCGAGCGCGAGCTGGACTTGGTCGCGATCGACGTAGACGTTGATCCGCAGATCGGGATGCGCGGTGTCGACGCCGGGCCGCCGGCCATCCGGCGTGCGCAGGCTGTCGACGATGGCGTCCTTCGTGCGCTGCGCGATGAAATGGCTGTGCGTCATCTGCGAGCGGCTCGTCACCGCATCGACGGCGAGCGTGTCGTCGATGTTCAGGTGCGCCGCCCAGTCGATCCCGCGCACCCCGACATACAGCGCATCGGTCTCGAGGGCCGGGAAGCGGGCGAGCACCAGCAGCACGCGATTGGCGATGCGGGACCACCAGCACGCGCGGTAGGCCACCGCCAGGTCGCCGCGAAAGGCGACGCCGCCGATGCGCTCGCGCACCTCGGACGCGCCGAACGCAGTCAGTTCGGCCAGCAACAGGTCAGCCGTGCCGCGGGGCGCGGTGGCGAAGAATTCGAAATCGGACATGATTGGCTCGGACGCGGCGCGGTGCCGCTGGGACGGCGCCCAGTATCGCACAGTGGGCGGCTTGCGCGGCTCAGGAAACGGGCATGGAATGCCGTTCGGCGCGGGCCGCCGGCACCCGCTTCCTCGCCAGGGCGCGCCGTTCCATCACGTACTCGATGAACTTGATCGACGACAGCGCCGGCTTGAACAGCCAGCCCTGGATCGAGTCGCAGTCCCGCTGCGCGAGATAACGGAGCTGCTCTTCGGTCTCCACGCCCTCGGCGACGATGTCGAGGCCGAGGCACTTGCCGAGCGCCAGGATCGCATCGACGATGCTTTCGCCGCGCGTCGACACTCCGATCTCGATGACGAACGAGCGGTCGACCTTCAGCGTGTGCAGCGGCATGCGCTGCAGATAGCTCAGCGACGAATGGCCGGTCCCGAAGTCGTCGATCGCGAGCCGCACGCCGAGCGCCGCGAGCTGCGTCATGATCTCCACCGTGTGGTCGAGGCGCCGGCAGGCCGTCGATTCGGTGATCTCGAGTTCGAGCGAGGACGCGGGGATCCCGACGTCGTCGATGATGTTCTCGACCAGCGCGACCAGGTGCGGATCGTCGAACTGGCGTGCCGACACGTTGACCGACATCGACAGGTCGGTGAAGCCGAGCTCATGCCAGGCCGCCAGCTGACGCGCGGCCCGGCGCAACGCGCTCGCGCCGATTTCGCCGATCAGGCCGGTCGCTTCCGCTTCGGCCAGGAACTCGCCCGGCCCGAGCAGGCCGCGCGTGGGATGCTGCCAGCGCAGCAGCGCCTCGCAGCCGGTCACGCTGCCGTCGGCGGCGCTGATCTGCGGCTGGTAATGCAGAATGAACTCGTCGCGCTCGGCGCCGCGCGCGATTTCCGCCTGCAGTTCGATGCGGCGGGTGGCCTTGGCGTTCAGCTCCTGGGAGAAGAACGTGTAGCCACCACGCGACTCGTCTTTCGTCGAGTACATCGCGGCGTCCGCGCTGCGCAGCAGTTCGTCACTGTTCGCCCCGTCGCGCGGGTGGATGGCCGCGCCGATGCTCGCACGCACCAGCAGTTCGTGGCCGTCAATCGAAGCCGGGTTGCGCAGCTCGCCGAGCAGCTTCTCGGCCGTGGTGGCGAGTTGAGTCGACGCCGCGACTTCATCGAGCGGCAGATCGGGCACGATGACGACGAACTCGTCGCCGCCGAGCCGCGCGACCAGGTCGGTGTCGCGCACCGTCTGCCGCAGGCCATGACCGACGGCACGCAGCAGCTTGTCGCCCATGGCGTGCCCCAGCGAATCATTGACGTACTTGAAGTCGTCGAGATCGACGAACAGCAGGCCGACCGCATGGCGTTCGCGCGGCGCGCGCAGGATGGCCGCATCCAGCATGTCGCGGAACAGGCGCCGGTTCGGCAGGCCCGTCAGCGTGTCGAAATGCGCTTCCTGGAACAATTCTTCCTTGGCCGAGAAGTTCACGAGTGCGACCGCCAGGCGCGCCGCCAGTTCGCGGAACGTGTGCTCGTCGTCGGTGGTGAACGGCGCGCCGCGCGACGGCGCAATCCACACCGCGGCCGCCTGCTCACCGACGGCCAGTGGCACCGCATAGACGTGATCGACCGGCGTGTCGCCGGCCCGGCACAGCGGTTGCACTTCGAGCGGCACTTCGACCCAGGCCTCGGCGCTCAGCAGCAGCACGCGATCGCCGCAGGACAGATCCGGCACGCGCCTGAGGGTCGGCTCGCGCGTGCCGGTCTCGCGCGCCATCATCAGCAGGCTGTCGGACCGCCCGTCGTGAAACCACACGCAGGACCATTCATGTGGCACCAGGTCCGCGAGTCCGCTGAGCAGCGCGCGCACGGTGGTCGCCGCGTCCTTGGACGTCAACGCATCGCGGTCGATCGCGGCGAGCGCCGACTGGAACTCGAAGTTGCGCTTCAGGCGCAGCGCCATCGCATTGAACGCGTTGCCGAGCTGCTGCAGTTCGTCGCCGCTGCGCAGATCGACCGTGACATCGAGATTGTCCGGCCCGATGCGCTCGGCCGCGGCGGTCAGCAGGTGAAACGGTCGCAGGTGCCGACGGATCGCGATCATCGCAAGCAGCACGGCGCTGAGCGTCGCGATGAGCAGCACCGGCCGCAGCATCTTGCTGAAGTCGGCGGCCGAGGCCAGCAGATCGCCGTCGTCGTGCCAGACGGCGATCTTCCAGTCGCGCAGGCCGAACTCCGCGCCCATGAAGATTTGCCAGGTCCGCACGTGCAGGATCTGACCGGCGTCATCCACCTCGTAGGTCTGATAGCCCGCCTGCCGCTGCGCGCCGATGGCGGCCTGCACGGACGCGGGCATCGATTCGGAACAGCGGATGGGCACGCCGTCGGCGGTGAGGAAACAGTAGGCGATCGACGGCGGCAACACCGTGTGCGCGGACGGCATGCCGCGCACGGCATTGGTGACGACGAGTTCGCCCGCCGCCGTGTCGACGAGGCGGCTGAAGCGATACACCGCGTCGCCTGCCTGGTCCTTCGCATAGTCGAACACGCTGTGTCCCAGCCGCAGGCTCTTGATGTCCGCCGCGTCGAATCTCCGCCCCGTGCCGAGCGCCTCGATCGTGATGTCACGGCCAGGCAGCTGCTGGCCGGCCTTGAGCCTGCCGCGGCGGACTTCCTCGATCGTTTCCTTGATTTCAGTGTCCCGCCGCAACAGCCAGTCGAACAGGTTCAGACCTGCCGCCTTGATCAGATGCTGCGCATGACGCTCGTGCACGGCGTCCAGTTCATGCTGGACATAGCGGAACGTCAGCACCCCCAGCGCCAGGGCCGGCAACAGGGCCGAGATGATGAACAGCAGCATCAGTCGCCGCGCAAACGGCGAACTGAGCACCGAGCGAGTCCCCGTGGTCGCGGAGGCGGAGGCGGAGGCGAGCACGTCCATCGTGCGCTAGCGCGCGAGCCGGCGCCGGACCGGCGCCACGCTGCCCGTCGCGACCGCCAGTCGCAGGCGGCGCGGCGCCGCAGAGGCCGGGAGGCACGCAGTCACGGCTAATAGTCTTCGGCGGCCCCGAAGAAGGCACCGTTGTTCGCGCGCACGATGTCATCGCGGCTGTGGCGGGCGGTCAGCGGCCCAGCACTGCGGCCATCCTCGCCCTTCGAATAGAGATCGTAGTCCGAGTTGATCGGGACCAGGTTGTGGTCCTTGCGGGCCGCGCCGCGCGAGCCGCGGCTCGCCGGCTGCAGGCGAAGGTAGACGAATTCATTGCCCCAGGCGTCGGTCGGCACCGGCGAGAAGACCTCGGACAGGCTGGCCGGCAGGCTTTCATTGTCGATGCGGTACGCTTCGATGGCCGTGTCGATGCGGGTCATGTCGGCCATGACCTGCGCCATCTTGCTGCGCATGATGTAGTCCTGATACAGCGGAATCGCGACCATCGCGATGATCGCGCCCACCGTCACGGCCAGCATCAGTTCGAGCAACGTGAAGCCCCGTGACCGGGCGGCCGGCGGGCAGTGCGCTTTCTTCATGCCGGGGCTAGCGGCAGCCGCGCTTGTCAGCTTGATACCCGGTCGTGTGTCGGACAGGGGCCGACACGCCAGGCGTGTCGGCCGTCACAGAACGAAGTCGGCCGCAGGCGGCGGCGTCAGCTGGCGAGGCGGAAGCCTTCGTAGCCCTTGGCCACCACCTCGTTGCACTTCTGCACGTACGGCGGAAAACCGATGTAGGGCATGAAGACCCGGGGCTTGCCCGGCACGTTCGCACCGAGATACCAGGAGTTGCAGCCGGGATACAGGGTCTGGTTCGCCACGCCGTTGACGTGCTCGACCCACGCGTCCTCCGCCGGCTGCGTCGCTTCGATGGTGCGCAAGCCCCGGCTGCCGACGTAATGGATGCAGTCGGCGATCCATTCGACGTGCTGCTCGATCGACGGCAGCATGTTCGTCAGCACCGACGGGCTGCCCGGGCCCGTGATCGTGAAGAGATTCGGAAAGCCGACCGTCTGCAGGCCGAGATAGGTGCGCGGGCCTTCGGCCCACTTCTGCTGCAGCGTCAGCCCGGCGCGACCGCGGACGTCGATCTTCAGCAACGCCCCTGTCATCGCATCGAAGCCCGTCGCGAACACGAGGCAGTCGAACGCGTATTCCTGGCCGCCGACCTTCACGCCGGCCGGCGTGATGGCCTCGATCGGGGTCTCGCCGACGTCGACCAGGGCCACGTTCGGGCGATTGAAGGTGTCGTAATACCCGGTGTCGACGCACAGGCGCTTGCAGCCGACGATCTGCGTCGGCGCGAGCTTTGCGGCGAGCGCGGGGTCACGGACGATCGAGGCGATCTTGCGCCGGATGAAGTCGGCGGCCGTCGCATTCGCCTCGCGGTTGAACAGCAGGTCGCCGAAGGCGCCGAGAAACGCCAGGCCGCCGCGCTGCCAGCGATCCTCGTACTCGCGCTCCCGCTCCTCGACGCTGACCTCGAGCGCCGAGGCTTTCGAACTGCGGAAATCGACCCCGAACGGCTGCTGCTTGTTGCGTTCGCGGAAGCCGCGATAGTCGGCCTTGATCGCCTGCACTTCCGCGGGCGCGATCGCCGAGTTGTGCGCCGGAATCGTGTAGCTGGCAGTGCGCTGGAACACCGTCAGCTGCGCCGCCTGCTGCGCGATGATGGGCACGGACTGGATCGCGGACGACCCGGTGCCGATGACGCCGACGCGCTTGCCGGTGAAATCCACGCCCTCGTGCGGCCATTGCCCGGTGTGGTAGCGCTCGCCGCGGAAGCTGTCGAGGCCCGGGAAGTCGGGCAGATTCGTCGACGACAGGCAGCCCGTCGCCATCACGCAGAACTGCGCCGACACACGCTGCCCCTGCCCGGTCGTCACCGTCCAGCGGCCGGCCGCCTCGTCGAACACCGCTGAACTCACGCGGGTGTTGAATTCGATGTCCTTGCGCAGATCGAAGCGATCGGCGACGTGGTTCACGTAGCGCAGGATCTCGGGCTGCGTCGCATAACGCTCGCTCCACTCCCATTCCTGTTGCAGCTCGTCGGAGAACTGGTACGAATACTCCATGCTGACGACATCGCAGCGCGCACCCGGATAGCGGTTCCAGTACCAGGTGCCGCCAACGCCGCCGCCGGCTTCGAAAATGCGCGCACGCAAGCCGAGCTGGCGAAGCTTGTGAAGCATGTACAGACCGCCGAAGCCGGCGCCGACGATCGCGACGTCGAGGGTGGGCAGATCGGAACTTTGTTCAGACATGGCGGGCACAATTCACCTCGTAGGCAATGGTTTTTATACGGTCTGCCGCGGCGAATCGCCATGCGGCGGGGCATGATAACCGGGGGGCCGCGGCGAGCAGAAGCGCAGTGGCGGGTGAGGCGGGGGGATTGGCCACCGAGAACACCGAGAACACCGAGGGACAAGAGAGAGAATAATGAATTGACGGCTTCGATGCGGTGAGAGTCGCGGTTCGACCGCAAGTCAGGGCGGTTCCCGATCAGCTTCCCGCAAGCGCATCAACATCTTTCATCTCTTCATTTCTCTGTGTTCTCTGTGTTCTCGGTGGCCAATCCCCCCCACCTCACACGGCACCACGCAATTGGACGGTCCCGGCGCGGCTCAGTCCTTCAACTGCCGCGCCGTGCTCGTTTCGCCGGTGGTGCCCTTGTTCAGGCGGCTTTTCGTCATCGTCGCTTCGCGCGGCACGCCGTAGCGCTGCCACATGTCGGGGCCGATCGCGGTCAGCGCGCCGTCGACGACGATCGCCTCACCGCTGACGAAGGCCGAGTCGTCGCTGGCGAGGAACAGGGCCGTGCCGGCGATGTCGGCGCCGCGGCCGTGCTGGGGCCAGGGCTGCAGACCATCGAGGAAACGGCCGGCTTCCTCGAGCGATTGCTGATGCGGGTGCGTGAGGCCGGTCAGGATGAAGCCGGGGCAGATCGCGTTCACGCGGATGCGATCCGGCGCGAGCTGCACGGCCGCCGCGCGCGACAGGTTGACGACCGCGGCTTTCGCCGCCGAATACGCCAGCGGGCCGCAGCCCCCGCTCAAGCCCGCGACGGACGCGGTGTTGATGATGTTGCCGCCTTCGCCCTGGCGACGAAACACGCGCGTCGCGTGCTTGATGCCGAAGAAGACGCCTTTCACGAGGACATCGAAGGTGTAATCCCATTCGTCTTCTTCGAGATCCCACACCGGCCCGATCGCGCCGCCGACCCCGGCGTTGTTGAAAATCACGTCGAGACGTCCGAAGTGATCGAGTGCGCAGTCGACCATGGCCTTGATGTCGGCTTCCTGCGCGACATCCGTGCGAATGAAGCGCGCCGTGTCGGCATGTCCGGCCGCGGCGGCGATTTTCAGCGTGTCCTCGCCACTCGCCGCGTTGAAATCGGCGATCACGACCTTCGCGCCTTCCGCGAGAAAGCGCAGCGCCGTCGCCTGCCCCATGCCGCCCGCACCGCCGGTGACGATCGCGACCTTGTTCTTGAGTCTCATCTGTCGTGCTCCCCTCGTTTGATGTCGATGACCCGAGCATACCGAAACCGCCCCAGCGCTCCCAGAAGGCGGCGATGGCGGGTACTGCGCACCTGCATTCTGTCCTGCGTCTGTGCGTATGCCAGGCATCGCATCTTGCCACCGAGAACACCGAGAACACCGAGAAGGAAATGATCCAGGAAATAGCCAGGCTATGCCCGCGCCGCGAGTGGCGCAGACATCCGGGAGCCTCGCTTCGAGATCAATTCTCGGTGTTCTCGGTGTTCTCGGTGGCCAACTCAAGCAGCCCGCAGGCACGAGATCCCTACGTCGTCGCAGCGTCCCTCGCCGTCTGCGCGCCCGAGTAGCCGGGCTGATCGATCATCACGCGATCGAACACGGTCTGGCGCAGATGACGAATCAGCGCGGCATCGTCGAGCGCCAGACCGCCGTCGCGCAGGCGTTCGACGAGCCGCCAGCGCAGCGCATCCAGATCACCGTCACCGCACAGGGCCCGCAGGCGCACATGTTCGCCGGCCATCGTGCGCGGTCCCTGCGCGCGTTCGCGCAGCACGATGTCGAGCGAGTTGGCGGCGACGCGCGCGAGGAAGCGCGTGCGCCCGAGCGTCTCGGTGCTGACGTCCTGGCGCAGGAAATCGCGCACGCTGGCGAGCAGTTCATCCGTACGCGGCAACTGGTCGTCCGACGGCGGCGTGGCATCGACCGCCGTCACGGGGCCGGGGATCAGCAGGTTGACGCAGTCGATCTGGCATTCGGACGAGCGGCGACCGATCGCGGGCCGCTCGACGGAGACGTCCGGCCCGGCGCGATACTGGTCGGCCATCTCCAGACAGCCGACAGCCCACCAGAACGAGCCGAACACTTCCCAGAAATGCAGGTGCGCCGGCTCGACCGCGTGCCCGCTGGCCTGGCGATACGCTTCGCACAGCGCCTCGCGCGTGCCGAACCCGCCGACCGGCAGTGCCGTGACGCCGAAGCGCCACGAGTTCGTGCACAACCAGCCGAGATCGCGCACCGGATCGCCGAGGTGCGCGATCTCCCAGTCGAGCACGCCGACGATGCCCTGCGGCCCGACCATCAGGTTGCCGTTGCGAAAGTCGCCGTGCACGAGTCGCGGCGTGACAGGTGGCGGCAGATGGTCGAGCAGCCAGCGCGCGGTGTAGTCGATCATCGGCTGCGGCGTCACGAAGCCGCGGTAGCGGGCCCAGACCTGTTCGACCAGCGTCGCCGGCGCGACGCTCGGCAGGATTTCGTCGAGCCCGTTCGCCTGCACGTCGATGGCGTGGATGCGGGCCAGGATGTCGCCGCAGGCCGCGGCGAGGCGCGGCCGCACGTCATTCAGCGACGGATCGCGCACGAGGCGCGCGCCGAGGGTCTCGCCGTCCAGCCAGGTCATCACGTAGCCCTGTCCGAGCCGGTCGCCGGGCTGCAGTTCGTGCAGCACGGTGGGTACCGGCACACCGGCCGCGGACGCGCAGCGCAGCAGCCGCGCCTCGGCCACCGGCCCGATCTGTTCGACGTTGCGCGCGAACGCCGCACCGCCCGGCACGCGCCGCAGCGCAAGGTCGATGGCGCCGTCCGGGCCCAGCACGCGCAGCCGCCAGGTCTCCTGGCTTGCACCGCCGGACAGCCGCTCGCAGGCCAGCACCTCGCGCAGCCACGGCAGCCGCGGACGCAGCACGCGCGCGACGCTGTCGACGGTCACGGCGAGTGATTCGCTCACCGCGCGTTCAGTCTTCGGCCACGCCCTTCGGCGCGCGCTGCGACATGAAGCCGAACAGGTAACCGGCCACGCGGCGCATCTGGATCTCTTCCGCGCCTTCGGTGATGCGGTAGCGGCGGTGATGACGATAGATGTGCTCGAAGGCCTTGTGCCGCGAATAGCCCATCCCGCCGTGGATCTGCATGGCGCGATCGGCCGCCTCACAGCACAGCCGGTTCGCCCAGTAGTTGCACATCGACACCTTGTCCGACACCGAGAACGCGCCGTCGCGATCCATCAGCCACGCGGTCTTGTGGATCAGCGCGCGCAGCATTTCGCACTGCGTCTGCAGTTCGACGAGCGGAAACTGGATCGCCTGGTTCGACGCGAGCGGCTTGCCGAAGGGCTTGCGCACTTTCGCGTACGCGACGGATTCGTTGATGCAGTACTGCGCGGCGCCGAGGCTCGACGCTGCCTGCCGGATGCGGTTCTCGTTGAAGAAATGCTGCACTACCTGCAGGCCGCGGCCGACCTGGCCGAACACCGCACTGTCCGGCAGGCGCACGTTCGTGAACGACACGCGACCGTGGTCGGTCGGCATGTTGAAGGTCCACAGCATTTCCTCAATCCTGAAACCCGGCGCGTCGGTCGGCATCAGGAAGGCGGTGATCCCGTCGGCGTCACCGGCCTTGCCGGCGTTGCGCGCGAAGATCAGGTCGTGCGTCGCGGTGTGGATACCCGTGTTCCAGGTCTTCTCGCCGTTGACTGTCCAGCCCTGGCCGTCGTGGACCGCGGTCGACTCCATGTGCGTCGCGTCCGAGCCGTGGTTCGGCTCCGTGATGCCGAAGGCGAACATCGCGCTGCCGCTGGCGAGCGGCTCGATCCATTGCGCCTGCTGCTCGGGGCTGCCGTACTCGAGCATCAGCAGCAGGCTGATGTTGTTGCCGACGATCGCGTGTTCGTTCTGCAAATCGCAGTGCAGACCGAGCCCCTTGCTCGTGAGGTGCTCCCGAATCACCGCCATGCCCAGATTGTTGCCGTCCCGGCCGCCGAAGCGCTTCGGAAACGGATAGCGGAAATGGCCGGCGGCGTCAGCCCGACGCTTCGCCTCGGCGAGCAGGGCTTCCCATTCAGGACGCGGCAGACCGTTGTTGTCCCAATCGGTGCGCGCGTGCTCGCGGCGATGATCGAAGAAGCGGACATTGTCGTCCTGCGCTTCGAGCGGCTTGATCTCGCGCTCGATGAAGTCGTCGAGTTCACGCAGATAGGCCGTCAGTTCGGCAGGCAGATCGAAATCCATGGCGGCGGCTCCGTGGCGGATCGAATCGAAGGTTGAAACGGTCAGGCGGGCGGCTGGACCGCCCGCGTCGGCTGCGGGTTTCCGGGAACGGGCCCCGCCGCCAGCGCGGCGCCCGTCAGCGCGGCATCACCACTGGCGCGGGCGGCCGATGTCGAGGTGCACGAAATCCGAAGAGGCGTAATAGCCGACACCGCCGAGTTTGAGATCTGCGGCGACATCGCGCAGCTTGCGGGTCCTGGTGTCCGCGAGGCGCACGTCGATGGCCATGCCGTCCATGTGCAGGCTGCGCGTGGCCACGCCGCTCGAGGTCCGGTGCAGCATGTCGTTGGTCTGCGGCGAGCGGTAACCCGAGATCACCTGGAACGGCGCGTCGCTGCCGATGGCCGCATGCACGAAGGCGAGCTGATCGAGCAGTTCACGCCGGATCGGAAACACATCGCCGGTGCGAAAATCGCGCAGCAGATGATTGATCGTCGCGAGCGCGATGTCGTCGTAGGCGCCCCGCTCGAAGTAGGTGATCGAGAGCTGTTCGCCGGTATGCAGATGCTTGAAGGCGAGGCTGCGCGCGGGCAACGCACGGGCCCAGGCTGGCGTGCAGGCCAGCAGCGCGGCGGCGGCCCCCAGTTTCAGCAGCCGGCGTCGGCTCAGCAGGGCCGGGCCCCGCGCTTCTTCACGGGTCTTGTCACTCATCGGTCTCATTCCCCCACTGCCAACGCGCAAACGCGGCTAGTATAGGCGGACCTTCCCCTGCCGAAGCAAGCCTGGATGCGATCCTGCATGAATCCGCCGTGGTGCGCGCTCATCCTGTGGCTGAGCCTGCTGCCATCTGTCGTCTGTGCCGCGGCGCCGGCCACTCTGTCGTCCCTGCTCGCCGGCGATGCGCCACAGGTGACGATCGCGAACACGCGCCTGTGGTCAACCCCGGTGTTGCGTCGGCTCTATACCGACGACCTGCCGCGCTGGACCGAGGAGCGGATCGACGCACTGCGTGCCGCCATCGCGCACACCAGCACCGACGGACTCGACCCGCAGGACTTCCTCGCCGCGCAACTCGAGATGAAGCTGCCGCCGGCCGAGCGCGAGCTGCTGGCCAGCGAGGCCCTCGCGCGCGTGGCGTTCACGCTGCGCTATGGCAAGGCGAATCCGCTTGCCCTCGATCCGAACTGGAACTATTCGCGCACGTTCGGCACCACCAACCCGGCGCTCTGGCTGCACGAAACCATCACGCGCGGCGATCTCGGCGCGCAGCTGCAGTCATTGCGGCCGCCCGGCCGCTATTACGCGGCATTGACCACCGCCCTCGCCGAACATCGCGCGCTGCAGGCCCGCGGATCCTGGCCGCTCGTGCCTGCCGGCGACACGCTGAAGCCCGGCATGGTCGATCCCCGCGTGCCGCTGCTGCGCGCGCGGCTCACGGCCAGCGGCGAGTTCGCGCAGCCGGTCGCGCCGCAGGAGAACACGATCTACGACGCGCCGCTGATCGCCGCGGTCGAAGCGTTTCAGCAGCGACACGGGCTCGCGGTCGACGGCGCAGTCGGCCGCGGCACCCTCGCGGCCCTCAATGTACCGCTCGCCACGCGCATCGATCAGATCCGGATCAATCTCGAGCGGCTGCGCTGGGTGTTTCGCGATCTGGGCGAGGAGTACGTCGCCGTCAACATCGCCGGCTACCAGGCCGTGTATTTCAGAGACGGTGAGGTGCGCTGGCGCGGCCGCGCGATCGTCGGGCGGCCGTTCCGGCAGACGCCAATCTTTCGCGACGAGCTGTCCTACCTCGAACTGAACCCGACGTGGACGGTGCCACCGACCATCCTGCGCGAGGACATCCTGCCCAAGCTGCGGCAGAACCCGGCCTACCTGCGCGAGAAGAAACTGCGCGTGGTCGATCCGAACGGTGGTGCCGTCAGCGCGTCGAACATCGACTGGCGACGGGTCAGCGCGACCAACTTCCGCTATTTCCTGCGCCAGGATCCGGGCCCCGACAATGCGCTCGGCCGCATCAAGTTCATGTTCCCGAATGCGCACGCCGTGTATCTGCACGACACGCCGGCGCGCGAACTGTTCGCGCAGCCCGAACGCAGCTTCAGCTCGGGCTGCATCCGCATCGAGCAGCCGCTGGATCTCGCCGTCGAACTGCTCGACGATCCGCAGCGCTGGAACCTCGCAACGCTCAATGCCGCACTCGACACCCGGCGTACGCAGCGCGTGAACCTGCCGCGCAGGGTGCCGATCATGCTGCTCTACCTGACCGTGTTCCCGGACGAGACCGGTCACCTGCAGTTCCGCCGCGACATCTACAGTCGCGATTCGGGCGTGCTGCAGGCGCTCAACGGCGCGCTGACCTGGACGCCGCCGGCAGACTTCACCGGCTCGTTCTAAAAGGCGAGCGCCCACGCGCGCCATACGCCGGTTGCTGTGAACGTGCTTGTCCGGTGCCTTCGTGTAGCCCGGATGCAGCGCCCAGCGCGCAATCCCGGAACGGCCTCACGAAGTCTGCAGACCCCGGGTTCCACTGCGTTGCATCCGGGTGAGGCAGGAATCCCACGACCGTTGGGCTGACGATGGAAGTCCGACGCGTGCGCCCTCGTAGCGCCGCCGATCCGTGCTCCGGCACGCCCTCGACCGGGACCCGTGGGGTGCAGAGTGAGGCGCCCGATGTCGGGCTTCCTGCCTCAGCCCAACGTGGCGATCACGGTACTTGGTCCGACGTTCATGGCCAGTGATCGACGTGCGCGCGCGGCGGTCTGGTGTCCCGTTCCGGCCCTGCGCAGGCGTCGTGATGCGGGCGATGCACGCAGCGGCCAGAAGCTTCGGTCAGAACGAAACGCAGCCACCGGAATTCTGACTACTGGGCGCTGCGCGCCGCGTCTATCGTAATGGCCATGAACACGAAAGCATGCAGGTGGATGATCCCCGGGTTGCTGTTGTTCGCCGGCTGCGCCAGCAGCCCCGATCGCGTGGCTCGAGAAGAAGCCTGGCAGGACGTGCTGAGCCGGGACGTGCCGCCGGGCACGCCGCGCGACGCGGCGACGGAAGCGCTGCTCGCGCGCGGCATGGTCGTGCGCTATCGCCCCTACGCCGAACTCGGCGAGCGCCCCGACGAATGCCCGGCATCCCGTCTCTACGCGCAGCACTATGGCGCGGTCAATGGGCTCGCGCCGCGCTTCGATGTGCGGTTGATTCTGTGTCTGGACAACGAAGGCCGGGTTTTTCGCAGCTTCGTCGACCGCTTCAACAGCGTGATTTGACGGCGCGTCTTCAGGCGTCCGGATCCGTGGCCCATTTCGCCAGCACGGGATCCATCCGGTCCCAGTGCGGCGCCGAACGCGTGTAGATGTCCGCCGTCGGCGCAAACAGCGCAGGGTCATCGAGGGTGCCGGCGCAGACGAGCATGAGGCCGGGCAGGCTGTCGCCGGCACCGAACACGCGCGAGCCGCAACGCGGGCAGAAGCCCTCAATGGCCTCGCGCCCGGAATCGGCGCGGCGCGCGTACCAGGTCACTTCGCCGAGATGGCTCACGCAGCGATCGGGCAGTGCCATCAGCGGCAGAAAACCCGCGCCGCTCATGCGCTGACAATCGCGGCAATGACAGTTGTACTGGTAGACCGGCTCGCCGTCGATCTGATAGCGCAGGCGTCCGCACAGGCAGCCACCGGCGGCCTTCATCGCGCGCAGTCCATCAGTCGCGGCCCAGCAGGTGACGCAGCGACTGCTCGATGAACGCCATCTCGGTCGGGAAACGCCCGGGCGCGCCGGCGCAGTGACCGTATGGTGAATGAATCGGTCGCAGCTCCGAGTTCGCGATCAGGCTCGCCTCCTGGCGATTGTCTTCGAGCGTGAAGTACAGGTCCTGATCGCCCGGCATCACGATCGTGCGCGCCTCGATCGCGCCCATCGCCGCGCGGAAGTCACCGTCGTAGCGCGGCGAGCGGCTCACGTCCGCATGCTCCCAGGTCCACAGTTTTGCCATCAGGTCGTTGGCGTCCCAGCACAGGTGCTCGTCTTCCCAGGCGAGCAGGAAGTCGTCGATCGACGCGTGTCCGAGCCGTTGGTAGAGGCCGTCGCGAAAGAACGCCTGCGAGTAAGCCCAGCCCGCGTACACGCGGCCGAACGCCTTGAGTCCGGCCGTCGGCCGTGTGCTGTAGTGGCCGTCGGCGAATTCGGGATCGGCGCGGAGCGCGGCGCGCACGCCCTCGATGAATACGCGGTTGTGCGGCGAACAACGCGCGGCCCCGCAGAATGGCAGCAGCCGCGCGACATAGGACGGATGGTCGACCGCCCACTGATACGCCTGCAGCGCCCCCATCGACCAGCCCGTCGCGAGCGCCACGCGCTCCACACCGAGTTGCTCGCGCACGAGGTGGTACTGACAACGCACATTGTCGGCAATCGTCACGTGCGGAAACGCCGGCCCGCGCTGGCCGTCGGCGGCGTTGCTCGGCGAGGTCGAGATCCCGTTGCCGAACAGGTTCGGCACGACGATGAACCAGCGCGCCGGATCGAGCGCGCGGCCGGCACCGATCATCCGCGCGTTCGAATCGTGGCTGCCGGTGTAGTACGTCGGAAACACGATGCAGTTGTCGCGCGCGGCGTTCAACGCGCCGTAGGTCCGGTACGCGAGCTTCGCGTCCCGCAAGGTCTCGCCGCTGTCGAGCGGCACATCTCCGAGCGCGAGCACCTCGCAGTCGGTGAGCGTGGGAAAGGCGCTGTTCGCGAGATTCACTGCCATGATGATGCTCGGAGCCCTGACATCGACGTTGTGAATTCAGCCACCGAGAACACCGAGAACACAGAGGGTAGAAAAAAGAGTGCCGGCGCCACTCGGGCCATGGGCGTATCGACGTGACGGATGCAATGGTCAGTCACTCGAACTGATTTCTTCTCGGTGTTCTCTGTGTTCTCGGTGGCCCTGCATTCGCGGGTTAGTACATCTTGAGATAGCGCGCCTTCTCCCAGTCGGAGACGTGGACGCAGTAGCTCGCCCACTCGGCCTGCTTGTAGTCGAGCCAGGCGGTGAACATCTGATCGCCGAAGACCTGTTTCGACAGCGGATCGACGGCGAAGGCGTCGAGTGCCTGCTCCAGCGTGCGAGGCAACTTCGTGATGCCCAGCGCATCGAGTTCCGGTTGTGACTTCAGGTACATGTTGTCGAGATGCGGGTCGCCCGGGTCGAGGCCCTGCTCGATGCCTTCGAGGCCGGCCATCAGCACCATCGCCGCGCCGAGGTACGGATTGCAGGCGCTGTCCGCTGCGCGCAGTTCCATGCGGCCGCCGCCGAGCGGAATGCGGATGGTGTTGGTGCGGTTGTTGTTGCCGTAACAGCAGAAAATCGGGGCCCACGTGAAGCCCGACATGCTGCCGCGCAGGATCAGGCGCTTGTAGCTGTTGACGGTCGGCGCGATGACGGCGCAGATCGCCGGCAGATGGCGCAGCACGCCGGCGATGAACTGGTAACCGAGTTTCGTGAGCCCGCAGCCGCGCGGGTCGTCGTCACTCGCGAACAGATTGCGGCCCGTCGCCGGATCGGCGAGGGACACGTTGAAATGCGCGCCGCTGCCGGCGCGATCGCCGTAGGGCTTCGGCATGAAGGTCGCGAAGCCGCCGTGGCGGCGTGCGATTTCATGCGCCATCCAGCGGAAGAACACGAAGTTGTCCGCCATCGTCAGCACGTCGAAGTAATTGAAATCGATCTCGAACTGGCCGATGCCGTCCTCGTGATCGAACGAGTAGACACCCCAGCCGAGCTTGTCCATCGCCCCGACGAGTTCGGACATCCAGCCATAGTTGTCGAGCAAGCGCGCGACGTCATAGGCGGGCTTCTCGAGATGCTTGCGGTCGGACAGCGGCGCATAACCGCCGTCGGGCGTGTCCTTCAGCACGAAGAACTCCGCTTCCATGCCTAGCTTCATCGAGTAGCCCATGCCCGCCGCCTTGGCGACGGCGCGCTTGAGGATATTGCGGCTGCAGGCGTCGAACGCCCGCCCCTTGCACCAGAGATCGGACGCGAACCACGCGATCTCGGGATTCCACGGCAGCACGCGGCAGCTTGCCGCATCCGGGTGCGCGGCGACCTCCTCGTCGCTGACATCCTGCGGAATACCCTCGAGCGCGGCACCGGTACAGAGCTCGGAGCCACCGAGCATGCGGTCGTAATGACCGAGCGGCACCATCTTGGACTTGGACACGCCGTGCAAATCGACATAGCTGGGCAAGAGATATTTCACGCCGAGCGCAGCGAGCTGCGCCGCGTCGGGAGCCACCGGTGCGGCAGAGGAAATGGACGTCATCACGGCCTCGTGGAGGGTTGGGGAGCAATGCGATCGGACAGAGCACAGAGCATGCCAGTGCCGGCCTCCCGCCCCTGCCGCAGCGGCGCTGCATGCCGGCATACCTGTGACCGGCCAGGCGCACGCTTATGGTGCCAGCCGCCAGGCAAAGCGCACCGCCACGGCGCTCCTGCCGCGGGCCGGCGCCCTCAGGCGGCGCGGCGCGCGGCGCGCGACAAGCCCGATGCGGCGAACGGCCGGACGCTTTTGTTTGCAGAATTGATCCAACAACGCTATCGCTTTGAGCGAATCAGTGAGAATAAGCTATAGACACACCCCCCGGAGAGAGGGCGATGAACGACAAGACAGACTTCTCGGCTATCGTCGACATGCTGGATCGCACCGCAGGGCTGATCCCCTCGAGTGCGCCGCCGGACTGCGCCGGCGACGACCGGTTGCACTACCTGCAGTTCGTCGCCGATCTGAACGACCTGGTCCGGCGGGCGCGCGTCCTCAAGGTCCATCTCTCGCGCCACGGCGCGCCCGGCACTCCCTACCCGGCCCCGACCATCCTCGGCTGAGCGCTCCCCGCGGCCACGCGCTGCGGGAGTTCGAAGTCCCGGCCTGCCGCACCCGGCGGCACGCGCTTGGTCACCCCCAAACTTGCGTATCATGCCCCGCTGGGGTCGGGACGTTGGGGACATCGATGGTTCATCTGATCAAACTGCGCGGTTTTGCGGCCTTCATGACGATGGTGTTCCTGAACGCCTTCGTCGACCTGGGCCACAAGATCGTCGTGCAGAACACCGTGTTCAAGGTGTTCGACGGCACCACCCAGGTGGTGCTGACGGCGGTGCTGAACGCCCTGATCCTGCTGCCGTTCGTGCTGCTGTTCACCCCCGCCGGCTTCCTGTCGGACCGCTATCCGAAGCCGCAGGTGATGCGCGTGGCCGCCGCTGCCGCGGTCGGGCTGACCCTGCTCATCACCGTGTGCTATCACCTCGGCTGGTTCTGGCCCGCATTCGCGATGACCCTGCTGCTCGGCGTGCAGGCCGCGATCTATTCGCCGGCGAAATACGGCTACATCCGGGAACTCGTCGGCACGACGCGGTTGACCAGCGCCAACGGCGCCGTGCAGGCGATCTCGACCGTGGCCATCCTGGCCGGCGTGTTCTTCTTTTCGCTGCTGTTCGAGGGTTTTCTCGCCGACACGGTCCCGACCACCCCGGGTGAAGCCCTGCGGCACATCGCGCCGATCGGCTGGTGGCTCGTCGGCTGCTCCGTGATCGAGTTCGTCTTCGCGCTGAGCCTGCCCGCCGCACCGGCCGGCGCGCCGGATCTCAGGCTGGACTTCGCCCACTACCGCCGCGCCGGTTACCTGCGCGACACGCTGAAGAGCCTCAAGGGGCGCGAAAGCACTTTTCTGTCGATTGTCGGCCTCGCAATATTCTGGGCCATCGCCCAGGTGGTGCTCGCGGTCTATCCCGAGTACGCGGAACACGAACTCCACGTCTACAACACGGTGATCGTGCAGGGCCTGCTCGCGTGCTCGGGAATCGGCATCGTGATTGGATCGCTGCTGTCCGCCTGGTTGTCTCGCGATCACATCGAGACCGGGCTCGTGCCGATAGGCGCCTTCGGCGTCAGCTTTGCGCTGCTGCTGATCCCGAGCCTGGACGCACTGCTGCCGCAGGCCGCCGCGTTCATCATGCTCGGCATCTTCGGCGGCCTGTTCGTGATCCCGCTGAACGCGCTGATCCAGTACAACGCCGGCGAACACGAGCGCGGCCAGGTGATCGCGGCGAACAATTTCGTGCAGAACGGGGTGATGCTCGCCTTCCTCGGGCTGACCGTGCTGCTGTCACTGCAGGGTCTTGCAAGCCGCGGCATCTTCTTCGCACTGCTGTGCGTCGCGTTCGGTGGCGCACTGTTCACCGTGTACAAGCTGCCCCACGCCCTGGTGCGCATCATCGCCAGCATGGTGATCACGCAGCGCTATCGGATCGAAGTCATCGGCTTCGACCGCATTCCGCAGCAGGGCGGCGTGCTGCTGCTCGGCAATCATGTCTCGTGGATAGACTGGGCCGTGCTGCAGATCGCATCCCCGCGCCCGATCCGCTTCGTGATGGAGCGGGCGATCTACGAACGCTGGTATCTCAAATGGTTTCTCGACTCGTTCGGCGTGATACCGATTGGCAGTGGCGCGAGCCGCGATGCGCTGGCGGAAGTGCGCACCGCGCTGAACGCGGGCGAGGTCGTCGGCATCTTTCCTGAAGGCGCGATCAGCCGCAGCGGCCACCTCGGCGAGTTCAAGCGCGGCTACGAGACCGCGGCGAAAGACGCCAACGGCGTGATCGTGCCGTTCTATCTTCGCGGGCTGTGGGGCAGCACCTTTTCGCGCTCGAGCGCGCGGCTGCGGGTCCTGCGCCGCGGCGGCATCCGGCGCACGATCATCTGTGCGTTCGGCGCGCAGCAGCCCCTGAGCCTGCCGGCCGAACAGTTGAAACGCCGCGTGTTCGATCTGTCGATCGAAGCCTGGGAGCGCTACACGAAGCGGCTCGACACGATTCCGAGCGCCTGGCTGTCGACCGCCAAACGCATGGGCGGCGACATGGCCTGCGCCGACACCGTCAGCGGCGGTCTGTCGGCGTGGCGCTTCATCACCGGCGTCCTCATCATCTCGCGCTTCATCCGGCGGCTTTGCCGAGAGCAGCACGTGGGCCTGCTGCTGCCGACCAGCAACGGGGGCGCCATCGCGAACATGGCGGCGCTGATGTGCGGCAAGACGGTCGTCAACCTGAACTACACCGCGAGCGTCGAGGCCACGCAGGCGGCCCTCGCCAGGGCCGGGATCAGGACCGTGTTCACCTCGACGCGCTTCCTCGATCGCCTCGAGAAGCGCGGCATCGACGGGCGCGCGCTGGTGGCCGGCGCGACGGTGTACCCGCTCGAGGATTTCCAGCCGCAGATTTCGCAGGTCCGGCGCGTGACGACGCTGCTGCAGGCAGTGGTGTTTCCCGCCTGGTTGCTGAAACTGCTGTACATGAAGCGCGTGCCGATCGAGAGCCCGGCGGCGATTCTGTTCTCCAGCGGCAGCGAAGGCGTGCCGAAGGGCGTGATGCTGTCGCATCGGAACATCATGGCGAACATCAAGCAGATGTCGGACGTGCTGAACACCGAAGACAATGACGTGCTGATGGCAACGCTGCCGATCTTCCACGCCTTCGGGCTGACCGCGGCGACGCTGATGCCGCTCGTCGAAGGCATTCCGATGGTCTGCCATCCCGACCCGACCGATGCCGTGAACATCGGCAAGGCGGTCGCGGAGTATCGCGGCACCATCCTCTTCGGGACCTCGACCTTCCTGCGTCTCTACGCAAAGAACCCGCGCGTGCACCACCTGATGTTCGAGTCGCTGCGCATCGTCGTCGCTGGCGCCGAGAAGCTCGCGAGCGACGTGCGCGAGACATTCAAGATCAAGTTCGCGAAGGAAATCTACGAGGGCTACGGCGCGACGGAAACGACGCCGGTCGCGAGCGCAAACCTGCCCGATCGGCTCGACACCACGTTCTGGAAGGTGCAGGAGAACAACAAGCCGGGTACGGTCGGCATGCCGTTGCCAGGCTCGAGCTTTCGCATCGTCGATCCGAACTCGCTGGCGGAACTGCCGACCGGCGAGGACGGACTCATTCTCATCGGCGGCACGCAGGTGATGCTCGGCTATCTCGGCGACGCCGAGCGCACCGCACAGGTCATCGTCGAGATGGACGGCACGCGCTGGTACAAGACCGGCGACAAGGGTCACCTCGACGAAGACGGCTTCCTGACCATCGTCGACCGCTATTCGCGCTTCGCGAAACTCGGCGGCGAGATGGTGAGCCTGACGGCCGTCGAAGAGCAGGTGCGACGCGTCGTCGGCAACCCGGAACTCGACCTCTGTGCGGTGAACCTGCCGGAGCCGAAGAAGGGCGAACAGATCGTGCTGCTGGTCGCCGGCAGCGAGCAGCCGCTCGACGACATCCGCAAGGCGCTGCTGGCGATCGGCGCGAATCCGCTGACGATCCCGGCGGAATACCGCGAGGTCGCGGAAGTGCCGAAACTCGGCAGCGGCAAGACCGACTTCACGCGCGCGAAGCAGCTCGCGGAGAGCGTTTTGTGAACATCGCGGAGGGCTTCGGGGCGATCAGCTACTGGATAGTCGATTAATCCAGCCACGGAGAACACAGAGAACACGGAGAACAGGAGTGAGTGGGCGGGCTGCTCAAGATTTTGGGGCGGCGCCTGGACTTCTGCGTTCGGAACTCTCCCCTGAAATTTCCCTGGCCGACATGCAAAACAATTCGTACCAATGCGGGTAATGCCAATGACGCCGCAGTTGGACCTCCGCAATCTTCTGCTTCTGTCTGGTGTGTACGCCGGCATGTCAGGTGTTACCGTTTTCGAACGTCACTTGAACATTCGAACAGCCCTTCCAGGCGTCGGCATCGTGTGCGGCATCAAGCTCGGGCGAATCATGCGTGGCGAGGACTGAACAGGTGATCGCGAATATCGTTCGCTCGCCGAGGTCTTGCGCGAAAACCCGGGTTGCCGTGCAGGTTGCGGTGAAAGTGCGTGTCCGGCGCGCTCGTGTAGCCCGGGTGGAGCGCGCAGCGCGGAACCCGGGAGCAGCCTGCCAGACGCCGCAGATCCCGGGTTCCACTGCGTTCCACCCGGGCTACATCGAGCTTTCGTCAGGCCGGGCGAGGCAAGTGCCTCATCGCCGTTGGGCT